>Ga0209780_1001046_pt1 | contig 17241 bp, 10 predicted proteins | sample WorMetexBAHAMAS2_FD_187384 | JGI IMG/M metagenome (GOLD analysis project Ga0209780, IMG submission 187384) | Marine gutless worms symbiont microbial communities from Max Planck institute for Marine Microbiology, Germany - Inanidrilus exumae... | ecosystem: Host-associated > Annelida > Digestive...
AGCCTGTATAATTTTGCATTTTTGTAGTTATAGTTTTACTGTTTATGTGATGTGTCAGTGGCCTATGGCCCTTTATCACAAATAAATTGATTGATAGTCAAGGACTCGTGACGTGCTGTAGTTTTGGTTTTGATTTCATGCGCGTGGCAGCTGGCAGGCGTAAGCTACGACGTACCGCATGATGCAGCTATCAAGTACCCGTACTAACAACCCCGACCGGCGGTGAAGTTGCAGACATTTCACCGCACTAGACGTTCGCCTTCATAATCACCAACGCCGTGAATTGCACAGTGAACGTGATAAAGTTTATCTTTTCTTGAACAACGCTGACGTTGATAAGAGAGGTTGATTTCTGTTTGTTAGTCTAGAGTTCTGTTGTTGGGACGAGGAGCACGACGAACAGTTCAATTATTGTGCAATACTCGAGCTTCCATCACTGGCCAGCGCCAGCATATTGCGTAGTTTCTACACGGACTGAAAAGTTCTGCTGTGTCGACGCAATATCAACACAGAGGACAGGGCGCGGCGCGCGGCCGGGCTGGCGCGCGATCGCCGCCGCGGACGGTTTAAACTCGGACCAGATGCACGTCCGTCCGTCGGCCGGTCGGTCTGCGAGGAGCGAGAGCGGGTGCGGAAGCACGGCGAGGCGAGGCGCGGCAGCTGTCCGTCGGCGCGCGGGCGGCAAGAACGAGGTCAGCCGGGCTCGACCAACCAGCTACGGTCGCCGACCAGTCTGCGAGCGGTTCCAGCGAGCACCGTAGATAGCATAGGATAGGACTAGTGGCGAACGGCTCACACCCACTTGTATGCCGCGTTTAACTATTCGCATGAACTGAATTGAACTGGGTCCGTGTATCTATCGTTATTTTGATTTTCACTCTAAATGGAAAATGGAATATGAACACCCATTTTCATTTTCTAATTCAAACTCTTGTTTTGTGTAATCAATTATAATAATCGAGATTTGTCATTTCGTGATCGCTTTGGAATGATTTTCTGTTTAAGGCATCTTTTAGCATTTCTCAAATGTCGTAATTTCCTTTTTAGTTTGTACATTTATTGAGAAATTATCGTAAATCTGTAGTTACGTTGTGTATGGACTATGGAGTCACTTGCTACGTGGCAGTTCTACTCTGTTGACGTCAAAAATGGTAAAAATGGAAAATTGATGTTCATATTCCATTTTTAAATTTTCCACTTACGTTGAAAATAAAAATAATGGCAGATACACGGACCTAGTAACTCCAGTTAGGTAACTGCGGCAAAGATCCTTGTTGTGGGTAATTTGTGTCTTGTGTTCCCGGCATCATAATGACACTGATAGCACACCGCACAGATTCTCGTCAACACCGCTCGTCTAGTAAGTAAGTAAGTAAGTAAGTAAATGGCTTATATAGTCTGGCTCGTTATGTGAACGCGTAGGCAATATTATCAACTACTGTACGGTGTTACAGTCGTCCTGAGGAGTTTTGAAACTCATCGGCGAAGACGCAGCTGCAGCAGCTGAGGACAGAGAGCGATGACGTCACACAGCGTGTGGCTCATGGATGTGGGATGAAGCGAGAAGCTGCCAGTGCGAGCTGTACGCGTAGATTGACTGGGTTCGTTGGAGTGCACGGCATGGTCGGTCTCTTTATACATCTGCTCGACTGAAGACTGTTGGTGTACAGTGACCACACCACATGCGTGGTGTAACTGCTTCAGACGCAGGCTATATGTCCAGGCCAATTCGCTGTCTCGCTCAGTGTATCGTTAACAATAATGCCGTTCTACCTAGACGTTTTGTGTCGTCGCAATGAACGCTGTACGTCACGTCCGTGTATCGTTGTAGGTTTGCGACTAGCTAACGACTACGACCGTCGCTTGTCGTCGTTGAAACGTCGAACTCGTCGTTGCGACTGGATCGGACTCACGCTGCGACGGACAAGTCTGCGACGGACTAGTAGATGGAGGTGATGACTGGGCAAGACATCAGCGGCAGCGGCAGCGCCATGATTCGAAGACGAGGTACGCACGCACGGAGTACAAGCTCGTTGGTATTTCAGCTTGGTGTTCCCATAATACCTACAATACTTAAGGAATTCAACCATTTTTAGATTTTGACTTTCGGGCACTCTGGCACTCAGGGTTGATCACTACAGTGCACGAAAGTCCAAAACTAAAATGGTCGGTTAGCCAGCCTAGCATCAAATCCCTTAGTCATTGTCCCCATTTTGGAGGAAGGGTTCTCATAAATACATTACTCTACCGACACTTGGAAAAGAATATGCAGTAGCCCACTACTTTGCTATTTTCTTGCATGTTTTATGTTAACTTTAACTTTGTTCTTAAATTGTTGTAGACGTATGCTATTGTAGTTATAATCCGTGTGCCCGTGTGCAAGTTCTCATGATAATTAGAAAGCCCTCACTGAAGGTCGTACCGACCACTTAAGCAACATACCTACATCTTTACCTCGAAAGTGACATGACTGGTTTCACCTTGCCGAATACCTACGTCATGGGTCACTTACTTCAAAAGTTGTTGCTTGGACACACACACACACACACACACTGTACTGATGCTCTACGTGGACCACTAAAGTGATGGGTAAATGTATAATACACCACGTCAACACTGGCGTAGGCCTACTGTCGAGATGGCTCTGCCTGACTCTACCCTTTGTCTTAACCCTTTACATGTACATCCATACGTGAAGTTTGCCTATAGCACGCATATGCATTATGGACATATTTACAACTTAGAGTGCTACCGAGTGGCTTTTGTTTGCGGAAACGTACTACCACGCCTACTTTCGGTGCAAAGTCGAAGTTTACACTCGTCCACGGTAATAGCGGGCAGTTATGGTCGGAATACGTTACCGTCGTTTTCTGCGGCTTTTTCATCGTGTTAAAAATCGTCAACGTCAATAACAGCATTCGCTGGCACGTTTGCTGTTGGATTTTTGACCACGAGCAGATGTTGTGTTGGTTCACAGTACTGTGTGTCTGTACTTGCATGATTCTCAGTCAGAAGGTGCACTGTACAGCCGGCCGGCAGGCAGCAGCTGTCTGTGCCGTCATCATGAACTTCCTTGCCGGTCCGACCGTCCGTCGTGCTCATAACGTTACCGTGTGCGTGGCCTAGATACCGATGCTCTGAATAGATCGTTTACTCATAGCAGCTAATTACCGTCGCCCTCTCTAGCTACAGCCGGACTTGAGACCGTTACATACTCTCGTATGTTTTTATGCTCGACGCGTCTAGCGGCAAGCGTAGTGCATCGTTCTAGCGTCATGTAGTCTCTGTTTGTCCCATTTTTTCCAATCTTAGTAATGCGAGCTACGCATACTCCACATGACTCACCAGGGAACAGCAAGCAAAGCGGCCAGCGTACTTTTTCGTCTGAGTATTGCGAGGACGGACATCATTGTTATATTTGTCAAAACACTTCATCAGCGACCATCAACCGACGTTCTCGAAACTTTCCTACGTAATATGGCTTTTTCGTCGACAGAAAATGTGCTAAGGTGATTTTCTTAAAGTGCTCTGAGTTGGGAGTGTAACTTATGGGCTGGTAGTATATTTACTGAGCTAAGACAAAGCATGAAAGAAAAGAGAGAGAAAATGAGAGATAGGTTGTCCGTTTGATTATCGAGATGAATGTGATGTCGCCTTCAATGATAAATTCATAGGCTGTGGTAACAGCGAAGGAGCAGAAAGGACTAGTCGAAAAAAATAAACGAGTACTATTGTTATCGTACGTCATCGCGTAGAGCTCAGCACGATTTTTCCAAGCACACAAAGCGTCGCGCATTGCTTCTGCGAAAGCTGGGCCTCTTCTGTCACTGTGTGACGGTTCCGTGCAGTAGACTTAAGTAGCTTTCTCACTGACGCTATCAACGCCGTCGATTGCGTTCGACGGCGGCCGACGGCGTCAATGAGAACGCTACGTTAAACGCACGCTTTGCTTTTTGCGTTTTGGCGTACGTTAGATATTTAGCAGGCGCACAGTATGAAGTTAGTTCACGACACGGAGTCGTTAATGGCGTCGCGTCAAACAAACACACTGAGTGTCGTATGAGTGACATTATTTATGATGGACTGTCGCTGTGACAGGCTCCAGACGTCGATTCATCACGCGTGACCCGGGCGTCGCGCAGTCGCTGCAGCATCAAGTGGCCAACAGTCAGCCATCGGCAGCTAGTAACTCGACAACAGTTTCAGGTCTGTCACCACAGACTCGTTGTTTCGTCCAGACATGCTATCCATCAGAAACACAGGAAACGCAGGAGCGAGACATGGTGGGAAGATTATGGAACGTTTTGGTACCGCTGCCGGACCTGTTCATGTGGCCGTGTGGTTAAAACATCCGGCCGCCATGTGCAGTAGAGCGAGACACGCTCAATGGCCGGGGTTCGACTCGGCCCGGGCGCGTCCGTCTACCAAAGAATTATTTCTAATGATTCCTAGCACATGATGAACAGGGAGATAATCCCGGGCAGGTAAACAAACGATACCGCTTCCGAGAGCTTTTTATAGGTATTCAGTATATTAATTACTGCGCCTCCGGTACGGGTGCGAAGTATTGCAGCGTGTATGTATGTATGTTCGTTTGTTTGTCTGTCTGTCTGTCCGCTTGCGTATCTTACCAAATTTTCTGTACATGTTACCTGTGGCCGTGGCTCGGTCCTGCTGTGACGGCAATGCGATAAGTTAAGTATACTTCCGGTTTTGTTGACGACGTCATGTTTTCGTATAATGAAGGGAATAGGCCAGAATCAAAGACGACGGGTATGTTTCGTCCAGTTCGCCAGGTGGTGGCACTGGGGGCGAAGTCTGCCATCTCCGACTACATCTTATTATTTAGCATGTACACTACCAAAATAGCGCACGATTAATAACCGTTAACGATAAAAAGTGCGCTATTTTGGCTGTGTACAAGAAGAGGGTGAAACTGGCTGTTGAACCTGTGTGTTTTGTGTGTACATGGAGGGCGTGGCTAGGACTGAGTACCCAGGGCTATAGCTGGGTGTGAGGCGTACCTTGACAGGTTTAGCTATTAACCCATGTTAGCTCGGTATTCCCAAAATCACTGCACTAATTTAGTGATTCGACGTCAATCCTGAGCAACAGAGTGCCTGAAAGTCATAAACTAGAAATGGTCAGTTAGCCAGCTTGGCATCGAATATTTAGTCACTGTCTTCATTTGGGAACTGTGGGCAAAATGGGTTAAACCAAGCACAAAACGGTTATTTTTAAAAAGATCACGAAAGTGTATCAACTCATTCTGTTTACGATAGCAATGTTATCTAGCTAGGCCTATACGTCGTGCGTGTGTGTGTAGTCGAGTGACGTGCTGGTTGTGCAGGTCATGCAGCAAACACGGTGACCGTGAACAGCGACCTGGCTGCGGACACGTCGACGACATTCGACCATGTGCTCGACGGACCTTCATCGTCGTCATCCAGTCGACTGTCTGCCACCACCACAGTCAGCTCGACACGAACCGTCACATTCCCCGCCGAGCGCTGGTGAGCACAGCACTCCGCCGTGCCTGACCACGTAGTCCTACATAGTAGCGGACTAGTTGACCAGACCCGCGAGTAATCGAGTTAGTCGACTGCTAAAACGACTCGCTGAGTCAAATCACACGAAGAGTTGCGCAGTTTCTCTTCGACAGCCGAACTTCTTGCTATTATAGTTTTCTGCTTGCTCTCTTTGTCTCAACTTGTACCTTCAAAAGGCTCACGATTTGAGGCTCAAAGAATCTCACGTGCACGCTTTAGATGCATCGTGCGGCGGCGGCCCGTTTTTGTGCTAAATGTTTCAGTGGGTGTGACCGAAAAAGGAGACGGAGTCCTGATTGGATGACGAATAAGTCGTCACAAAAGTACTCCGACGAACAGAAACTTCGAGAGTCCGCACACCTCCAATCAGCATACAGCGTCTTTATCTTGCCAACCGTAGGCGATAAGCGATAGCTGCTGATGCTCTTCGGAGTCTTCGCCTGCAGTAGATAGCATCGTACGCGTGGTCAACACGGCACGTTTTGTCCGTGCTATCTGTCGATCATACGGTACTTTACGGTATATCATTTAAAACGTTTGGCCAGCTATCGGTCTTCACCTACATATATCAGCCGTTGTGACCTCTGAACCCACATACGACACGCTACGGTCATTAAATGCGCTTGCGTTACGCTCTGCCCTCAGTAGCGCAATGATTGCGGAGTCCAGGAGATAAAAATTTGACAGTACGTTGAACGGTTTATCGACTTGCACACGAGAAACGACAGCAGTATGGACGTTTGGTTCACTGGACATTGTCCAATAACCTTGAATGACCTTGAAGGTCGGTTTAGCTGTCTGACAATTGTTCAGAATCCCATACCTCGGAAAATATAGCACAATAGCTATAGGAAGTCACATGTAACGTGAGCGAAACTTTTAACTGTCATAATTCGCTTGAAGTATAGACTAAGCAGGTGTTAATCGCCAGTAGGAAGTGATAGATAACACAGCCGTGTTCGACGACCTGGAGTAGCCTTGCAAACCTCTTAAAATGCAGTTCGTCGCTGCGGTTCTGTCGTTATTCGGCTGCAACTGTGGCTCGTGATGTGTTCGAGATAGCTCAGTTTCTTGACAAGACGCTATGCCATCATCAACTGACGTGCAGCATTGTCTCAAACACGGGCGCCACTCCTATGGTCGGTAAGCCTGTGGCGTTGACGGAGGCACTGCTTGCGCTACGTACTGTTTACACAAACCTCAATATTTACAAACATACTGTACGGTATTTGTATTATTCATCATCCTGATCATTCGTTAAACCGTTGATATCAGATGTACAGCTTTCGTTTTGCGGCTCGCGTTTCGCTGCATAGGATATAATGTCTGTCGTATTGGCGTCGCCCGTTCATCTACGTCTTCTTACGGTAGCCAAAATCGCGTGACGAACTTATCACTTGTTTGTGCGCGTAAACTGTGTCCTGATGTACTTGGGCAGTTAGTGTGCATCATGAATGAGGCGCGTATCGCGCGCTCACTTACAGACTTATTTCTTAGACCGATGTCACACCTGCGATTTTATCGCGCAAATTTATCGCGCGACAAAGTTGCAGCATGGTCAGTCAGCTTGGTCAGTTCTTGTTTATGCGACAAAGTCGCAGTGTGCCACATGACAGTTGCATGCTGCAACTTTGTCGCGCGATAAAATCGCAGGTGCGACATCGGTCTTAAAGATGCGATTTGCTGTCCGCAACTCATTGTATTTGAATTGTAGTTCAGTATTTCACTTTCAGGCCTATAGAACTGCACAGACATGTTCCAGCTGCGCATTTTGTACACAGCTGTGCACGTTAGAGATGGCTGCTAGTCGGTGTGTGTACACTCACATGCAGTTTCAAGCCGATTCAGCGCGGCAGCACGGCCAGTGAGTCGTCATTAGCCGGACTGTTCTCTTCGACTGGAGGCGAGTCGACGCCGACAGGACGCCGGGCTGACGGGCACCTGCACACTGATGAGACGCAACGTCTCCATGACGACGCACCTCAGCCCAACACCGGCGCTGGTTCGTCCAATTACACTTACTGCACGGTCACCATATACCACCCACTCACCAGTCAAAGGTCCACCAGTGCTCTTGTTTGCTCCCGTGGACTTTTGATGTCTACTAACTATACGATACGATACGATAGATTAACGTGCGCTCAATAGCTGACGAGATGGCCAGCTTAATCTAGCGCACGGCACAAACGATAAAATAAGGACAAATTAAAAACAAAAAACGAGTAGCTCAGAAGAAACGATCCAGGCAATAAATAGTCCGTGAAGGCAGTCCGGGAGGAAGAAGTGAAACTAGGCGGGTAGGATTTGTGTAACAGGTAGGTTTTAAGCCGCGAGTGAAAGAGAGGGAATTATGGATGAGCAGAGTAGTGAATCAAACGAGGAAGAAGTGATGGGTGAAGGAATATGTGAGTCGGAAATTGAAGAACTGGTACCAGAATGAGGTTGACGAAGACCCAGAATTCGAGAGTTCCACAGTGGGGACGATGACCAAAGGATTCGAGGCCAAGCTGACTAACCGGATTGCAATCGACTAACGGGCCATTTTTAGTTTTTTCTTTACTTTCGCGCACTCAACCCTGAGCGCCAGAGTGCCCGATAGTCAAAAACTAAACACGGTCGGTTAGCCAGCCTGGCATCGAATCCCAGAATTAATGTAGCTATTTTGGGAACACTCAGCTAAAATGGGTTAAAGAATTAAGTAAATGAATACGGAATGCAATCGTTGCTGAGAGAGCAAACAATCGTACGATGCATTGAGCATGTTAGTGTAGGTTCGCCTGGGCTGCATGCACCCTTGCAAAGGGTTAACGGCGAATGTTCTGAGGAGTATCCACAGCCACAGTGGCAGCATTGACCAATGAATCTAACGTCACCAGTAAACTGCACTCATCAACATGTCCACCATTAGCATCTAACAACACTTAGCAGCATAATACCACGTCTTAAGTTGCCCGCTAATTTACGAATTTAAATAAAGTTAGTAAGTAATGGCTGTTATTGCGGTTATTGTTGTCGGTTTCTCTGTGAGGAGCTGAACGGCGGTGACGTCACAAGTCAACGGTTAGGAACTGTTGATTGGTGATGGTGCTGGCCGTGATGGTCTGTAGCTGAAGCTGGTGCATGGTGGAGACGTCGTCGCGCTGTGCCGGTCACCACCTCCACTGACCAGGTCATCCTCGTCACGTCACGCGCTGCTGGACCGGCCGCCGACAGCTGCCGCACGGCCACGCTCGTTCTACCGTCGACGATGCCAGGCAGTGCCGCCAGCAGCCCGGGGGTCACCAAGCCGGCCGGCGCCAGCCCGCTTGTGCCGAGCTGGCGGTCGGCCTTCTCGGCGACCGGGCGGGGCGGCATGGCACCGACCAGTCCATACTCGGACTCGGCGGCCGTCGACGGCCAGCGTCGTGTCACGTCCGTCCGACAGATGGCGCAGTTGTTCGAGGAGGCGTCGTCATGGCAACACCAGCATCATCAGCTCGGTGTCGACTTGCTGTCACAGTCGCGACAGTTGGCCGCCGAGCGACAGAAATTCACCGTCAACTCGCAGCTCTTCTTCTTTCCAATATCATCGTCATCATCAGCAGCTGCAGCAGCAACCGCCACGTCCAAGATGACGATGAACGCAACGTCGAAGATGACTGACACTGACACAGCGACGCACTGGCACAAGAGCAGCGCTGACTTGCGACTTAACACCTCAAGTACTACACAACCAACGCATTATTAGGTCGACTTGACCTAATAAAGTGGGTCTCAAATGTCCGTCCGCCCGTCCGTACGTCCGTCCACAAAAAGTTTCTTCGATTTCAATGAAATTTGGTGTTTTCGTAGAGGTCGACGAGTGATGCATGACGGTATGCAGTATGACCCGATCCAAGGTCAAGGTCAAGGTCACGAACCCTTGAAAGTCGGAAATTCGGCAATTTTCAGAAGCTATCTCCTTCCCCATTTACAATGGGGGCTGGCAAATGACCATGGATTCTGAAATTACTGCACAATACCTAAAGTTTATCAGGGCCGGATTTTTTATTTTTGTCCTAGTTTTTGTGTCACGTGACTTTGAAGTTGGCAGTAAGTAGGAGTCTACCGCCAGTCCCGTACGGGGCTGATTTGTAATCGCTGTAAACTAGAAACTAGGTAATCCCAAAATCCATGCAAACCGTTGAGTTCACTGTCGTCACGTGACCATCACCGCCTGTGATGGTCACGCTATGTCGACAGTACAGTTTTAACCGTCAAAATGTGAAATCTGGCTGGTTTGGCTTGGAACAGTCACAACGGTCGATATATGGTATGCAGTTGTACACGGTCACGTGATGTACTGTAAACTTGCGTACAGTCGAAATGTACAGTCTACGGTCGGCTGTTCCACGCCAGATGTCACAGTTTCTGTGTTGATTGTCTGGTCACAGAAGCTGGCAGTGAGTCGATGATGTTGTCAACACAGCTCAGACAGCGGCAGACAACGTCGACAGTGGACACGAATCAGTCGATGGCAGGAGTAGCACCATGGCGGCGTCAGAGAGTCGTCGACGTAGAGGTCAACGCAACGAAGGGCGTCTCCACCACACATCAGGCAATCAACTCGACAGCAACGACAACGAAAGTTGCTCGAAAGGTACCGCGCCATCTTGCTTATACTCTTCTCTTCTCCGTGTCATGTACCACGTTCCAATTTTACACTATTTTTATAATTATTTCTATCAACAAATAAATTGCTATCTTATTTGGTGAATAAAAATGTCTAACAGAGGGTAGCGCAAAAACAGGACGGGAGTCGAATCCGCGACCTCCGATTCGCTAGTCAAACGCCCTAGCCACATTACACTTTACCAGGTAGCAGCATACATTCAGGTCATCCTCCTTACGTGACGCGCTGCTGGACCGGCAGACTGCTCGTTCTACCATCGACGATGCCGGGCAGCAGCCCGGTAAATGATGGTGATATGATATAACTTACCCTTGCTTGTGATTTCGCGAAATATTGACCGATTACTCTAACTTCTTTCACTTTCAGACGCACCTGTTCATTTCTAACGAAGTCATGATGTACATGCGCAGTGCTATGACACCGTTCGACTAACAGTTGTCAACAGTCTGCTGTTTTCGTGGCGCTGTTAATATACACATTTATATACCGCCGTAAGGCCGTCGACTTAGCGGTACTGGTAGAATAAATTATCCCATTGAATTATTTGTCTTAGAATTCCTTTATCTTGTTTTTAAAAGTTCGGTTCACCTTGTCTCAGTATTGTGAATATTGGTGAATATTTTCACGCGACACGATAACAGATATTTAAAGTGCGCTAAAAGCCGGCGGGCAGCCGGCTCAGTCTACTGACAGCAACCGCTAAGGTAGTTACAACAAGGTGTCGCCCTAACGGGACGTAACCGTACTGGTCCGCCGTGCAGTGTCGACCGCCCGACCGCGCACGCGCCCGGCGGCCCGCCCGCCGGCAGCGTTACAGACGCCGACAGACGACAGACACCAGCCAGCAAAACAACACTGGTCCATTAGGCGGGCCAGTAATAAACTAAAAACTAGATGGAAAGTACTCCGAGAGAGTACAAATCCCCGCGAAAGCGTTTTTGTCGCCAACACTTGGCAACACTTGCCACACTATTTTGCGGCCCGTAACCGCCGGTTTACGGAGTTTTTTGACCGTTACTTCCACATTCATCTGCTGATCGTAACGAAACACGAACTTTCCCTTTCCCCCAGGAACTTTCGCGTGAAGTTTGGTGCAAATCCCTCCACAATTTATTTAGTTATCGTGGTCACAGACACACACACACACACAATGCAGACCATCGCCGGTGAAAACATATTCCCTCGCTTTCGTGGGGATAATAAAGAGTAATAGCACGGTATACGTTAGTCGGTGAAGGCGGTAGAGACGAAGGGTGTGTGATGTGATCATTGTGATGAAGGACCTATCGAGACACGCTGCCTGCTCGTCGGGTGAACTACAGACGGCCATGTCCGCGCTGGAAAACGCCATCTCCATGCTCGGATCAGTGACCTCGTCCACCAGGACGCGCGCTGAAGCCGAGCTGGAGTGGCCGGCGGACGTAGTGTATGACGGGAATGAGATGACGATGGTTGGCGGAGCTCGTTGGACGAGTCGAGCGTCGAAGGACAGCGGCATGGCGGTGACGGATCTGTCCAACACACTCAGTCTGCTCGACAACACCATCAACGCTATCGACCGAGCCATGTCGCCTCGATCATTCCGACAACGCGTCGCCGACACCGACTTCCGTCGCTTTGACGTCACTTCCGGTTTGCGTCCTTGGAGGCTGGATTTCGGTGGTGGTAGCTCTGCGTGGCGGGGTCAGGCGTACAGCGGCAGAACTGAGCTGGGCACATCACAGCGGACTGAGAGCGTTGAACTCGACGTCAGACAGCCGGGTATCATCGTCATTGCTCCTAGTCTGTCTGTCTGTCTGTCTGTCTGTCTGTCTGTCACCAGTAGGACGCCTGTCATCAGTAACAGTGGGTCCGTCGCTCTCACTGCGATGTCGTCATTGGACATTTCTGATATAAGCCCACATGTTCAGAATGACATTCAGAATGACGTTTAGACCGGTAACCCCGCCTGTGTGTAATTGACGATCATCTGTCACTCACTCGTCTGATGTTTCAACCTTCCGCCAGAACTCGCTTCTCCAATCATGGTTCCATCATTCAGCATCTTCCATCTGGAACTAAGTCCCTGGCACTGAGCTCGAAAACGCCCCACTAAAAGTGTTCACATCTGTCGTCAAGACTTCACATTTTGACCTGGTCCATATACATCAGGCAGTAATAACATCTCACTGCCTCTAAATTTACGATCTTACGGCCGTTTTCGATGTGTTACTGGATACGTGTTGCGTTCATATGTGTGCAAACTGTAGTTGTTTGCATCTATTCTGTACAATACAGCAGCAGTGACTGTGAGATGTTTTGACGACGTGCTACCTCCACCACGTCGAGCTGCTGCGGCGTTGATTGGCCGCCAAGACTCGTTCGACCGACCTGACTCGCCTCTGTTCCACGAGACGCTGCCACTTCCGGTCGAGTCGGCCATCAAGCGACATCGACAGCGCAGTCGAGGCCGTGGCGAGGCAGCGTCGGCGTCGTCGAGCGAGTCGGACGGGTCCAGGGCGGCGGCGCAGCGCCGACCACGACGACATCAGCGGCGACGAACGGTGAGCGCCGGGCACAAAAGCCGTCGTCGACGACCAGCCACACAGACGAGGTACATCAGTCGCTGTCTTCTGCTTCCCCTAGCTGCCACACACAGACGAGGTACATCAGTCGCAGTCTTCTGCTTCCCCTAGCTGCCACACACAGACGAGGTACATCAGTCGCTGTCTTCTGACGACAACTTTCACCCACTTTGGCTCAGTGTTCCTAAGATAGCTACAATTCAGTGACTCGACCTACATACGAAACGAAAGTCACGTAGCTGGCGTCAGAAGATCAGCTGCTAGGCAACGGCTGGTCACGTGACCTGGACAACACGGCCAGGTGACCAGCCGTTGCCTATCAGGTTCTGACGCTGGTCACGTGACCACGCACAGCCAATATGGAGTGCTCGTGTGTTTGTTTACAGGGACAGTGATGGCGCGTCGCCGACCGCGTCCGACTCATCGGACACTAAAGATGACCAACTGCCACTCAAGGTGACGTCATGGCCCACAGCTAGCGGTCCGCAAGGTTCGACGCAAACTTCCGATGTTCGACCGATGACTTCAGAAGTGGCGCCAAGTCAACGAGCCGCTGGCGGTACGCAGTGGGATAAGACCGTGTTATTGCGGTTGTGTGGTTAGTTTTGTGGTGAAATTTGTGGTAAAATGGTTATGTTACGAGCCTTCATTTTTTGCTCGTCACTGCATATGTCATTTGCGTACTTATTTAAATTGTAAATTACTTTTCGAGATTGTGACTGAGAACGTTTTCACGTGAGCGCAGCGGCTGTTGGCAAACAAGTTTTTTTGTAGGCGGTTTAAACTAATTTTAGGTGGAAAAACCAAGAATCGATCGTGTGAATTAAATTATCGTTACTTTCGTATCATGAGCCTCGCGATCAAAGTTTAATTTATTACTAACACCAACTCAAACACCAGCCACACGATCAAGTGCTATGGACGCCGCTAAAGTGCTCCTTATTAGACTGATGTGATTGAAATTTTCTTTGAAAAATTCGACTGTGCGTCCATCTCACAGATATCAGTGCGTTCCATCGGTCAATGAGTCCTAATCGGTACTGTTGCGTAGTGTTGATATCGCAGCGCTGCGATGGGGCTATTAATAGACGTTTATGCGTGCATCATTGCATCTGTTAGCTGTTTAGGCCTAATGTTGGCAAGACTTTTGACCAATTGTCTGACCAACGGGAAAGTGTAATACAGCGTCATCTCACTGCTGCTACAAGCGAGACGGTATTATGATGATGATGACGATTATTATTATTATTATTATTATTATTATTAACAATGAACAGGTTATAGTGACCCTCACAAAGCGTTGCAGGGCTCACCGAACGGGAACATTCGCGTGCCGAATGCAGTCTGTGAATACATCATACACGGTAGCAGATCGGGCTGCCATCATGCATGTAAAATCTCGCTCAGTTTATTGCGAAAGCGTCTCTGTTGTGGGGTCCGGTGCAGCCTGGAGTGACTGTAGAACACAAGTCCGATTGAGTGAAATGTGTTACAGGAGGATGCGTCGAGACGCCCGGGGATCACATTCCGGCGCAGTCAGTAGCCGTGACCGCTCACACGCGGCTGCAGATGCGACGCGCCAAGTTCGCCAGTTCATCAGCGCGACCCAAGTCCGCTCCAGTGGACATGAATGTCGTCACGTCGACGTCTTCGACGGTTACGAGCGGCGACGAGGCGGCACGGCGTCTGACCACGACGACGCGGCCACGCCAGCTGCCGCACTTCACCGCTGACTGCGCTCGGCTATCTGAAGTCAGCGCTTTCGAAGGCCTGGTCGCCACAATTCCAGCGTGCCTCATCACGCAGCTGTCGCCGCTGACGGTCAAAGCCGAACACGCTCGTGTGGAGTCGGTCGTCGTCGTCGAGGTCCACGTCAAAGAATGCCAAGCACGTGGCGTGTCGGAAGAAAGCACAGTCGGCAGTCCGTCATCACATTCCAACAGTTCGGCATCGTCGTCCAGTTCCACCTCATCGTCATCATCATCATCTTCGTCTTCTTCATCTTCATCGTCGCTTGCTGAATCCGAGGACAGTCACGTGACTGAAAACGTGGAAAATGCCAGGAAATCGTCGACGTCTTCGTCGTCGGAAGAGGACGTCGAGCAGGAAGAGGAAGAAGAGGAAGAGCAACAGGAAAGTGCGAGTTCTTCCACTTCGTCGTCTGAGTCGTCATCCAGCCAATCGACCTCACCGGAGTCTGTCAGAGATGTGCCCGTGACGTCATCACAGAGGTGTTCCCCGGGGACTACGTCCGCGGCCGTGACGTCATCGCAAGGGTTTTCCGAGGCGAGTCCCTCGTCGTCAGCAGCTGCAGTATCTACCTCCGTGACGACATGTCAGACGTCTTCCTCGAACGTCGCAGCAACATCAAGCATGACGTCATCAATAGGTTCTACCCCGGTGACTCCGTCCACACCGATGACGTCATCACAGCGGTGTTCCCCGGGAATTTCGTCTCCGCCGATTGACGTCAGAACATGTTGCGTCGCCACAGTGAAGGCGGTTATTTCGACGCCGCCTCAGCAGCACGTGACGCTGATGGTAAGTCCACTGCAGTCACTGGTCGTCCATGACGCTACAGTGCATGAGTGTACGCTGAAGCCAGTGTCGACACACGCTCAGCCGCCAACTAGAGCTCCTCTACTGAGTAGCATTCACGCGTCCTCATCAGCATCTACAAGCCTAGCCGTAAGTTTAGTCGTATAATAATAATAATAATAATAATAACAAGTGGTCAAAGAATTTTGACAAAAGGCCGCATCGCATTTCGTGCCCTTTTTCTGCATATACACCGTAGCAGAGACTCCGAATGGTTTAAAAATCGGTCTACTTTTACTGAAGCTATTTATGATCAAAAATCAAGCGTGTTGTTCTTTGAGACACAGTGTATATTGGTCAACACTGATGTGTCACAGAAATCGTCGTCGTCGTCTTCAGTTTCATCGCGGGCGACTGTGATGGCGCGGACTGGCGATGTGGTCAGTACTTCGACGACGCCCAGCAGAACGTCCAACTCGTGGTCGGCGGTCGACAAGCCGCCGCCAGCTCGCCCGACCGCCGTGACGCAGCGACCGCGCGACGCCGGAGGTCCTCGAAGACCACCGGGTCGTGACGCGCTGGCGGCGCTCGACTCGCTGGCGGCCGAGACGAGAGCTCTGTCACAGACGATCCACGTGAACCAATCTTTGACCTCCTTCTTATCATCGGCTTCAGCGCGTGTTAGACCAGCAGCAGATAACTCTTACAGTTGGAGTGAGCACACACCTAGAACCCTGTTATCAACTCACGGCTGTCTGTCTGTCTGTTCACTTGTAGAGTAGTGTTTAGAAACATTAATCGTCATCATCTACACCCTACCAACCGTCCGTTCTTCGGTCTCTCCCTACCTTGAAGTCTAGAAGTCTTTCTGACCATCTTCAACAGTGGCGCATTCAGGGGCGCGGCGTGCGGACCTGACGGCAAATTATGCAGACTTTTTCTAAATGAGAGCTAACGTTCGTTATCAGATATGTAAATGTCTTCAGCGTCGGGGGTTTCGCTCCCAGACTTCCCAGTTTCTGGGACTTAATCGCCAACCGTCCATCAAGGGCTCCGCCCCTGGACCCCTCGGAACGTTTGACCCCCACTCCGCCCTCTCATTTTTAAAATTTCGGATTTCTACTGGTGTCCGGCGTCGTCGGGTGTTCTTTCAAAGGCGCTGTGCTGTTGGCCTCTTCAAAACGACTTTGATTTGTTTCATTTCCTGTTTGTGCGTATCGAGTGACAATTTCGCGGTATATTTCATGCAGCATACTGGTCGCTGGACGTTGTGGTTTTCAGTCACGTGATCAAAGTATTTAGGAAAAATGCGTTGCAGAATGTTGTGTGTAGATGCAGCGCCTGCGGTCCGCGCTGACATGACGTTCGCCACCAACTGTCTGCAGGCGAGCGGCATCATCCGTAAACAGCTCGTTCAACTCGACAGTCTCATGCATCCTTCATCACAACAGCATCACCAGCATCAGCAGCTGTCACTGGGCGACGACGGCCCCGTCACTAGCACGCCGAGGTCTTTGATCATGCGATCACCGTAGCGCCATTTATACTACGCATAGTCTCATACTGCTCAGACGTGGATCACACGTCAGCTTTACCTGCAAATTACACCATGCCTGCCTTTCCTTCGTAAGCGTTCACCAGATGGCGCCACCCCAACTATGGTAGCAGACATCCAATTGCAGCTTACTACTCATTCGTCGACCCACAAGGGATGAAAGGCTGAGTTGGCCTGGTTGGTTGACCCATAGCGGACGGTTTACCCACATAAGTGGTCACCCGTCAGCTACAGGTCGAGCGCAGGACAGAGAAAGTTCGCCAGCCAAAGACCGACGTTCTACCACTGTGCCACGCAACCAACCGTAATCTCATAGTCATAGTCGTCTCATGGACGTAGTCGTAGTCGTAGTCTCAACGCAATCGTAGTCTCATAGGCTAACAC
>Ga0209780_1001047_pt1 | contig 17237 bp, 12 predicted proteins | sample WorMetexBAHAMAS2_FD_187384 | JGI IMG/M metagenome (GOLD analysis project Ga0209780, IMG submission 187384) | Marine gutless worms symbiont microbial communities from Max Planck institute for Marine Microbiology, Germany - Inanidrilus exumae... | ecosystem: Host-associated > Annelida > Digestive...
ATATTCACACGGTGCACGATGAGACGTTATTAATACAGACCACTAATAGGAAGTGACATAAAATTTCCTATCGAATAGCGGCAATTCCGATGACCTTGAGTGACCTTCAAGATCATTGTCCTATTGCAAGCCTTTACAAATGGGATTTTCTTGTACAGTTGTGTAGCAGCTGACAAGATTTTGGCACTATTACTGGTGACCTTTATTGGCCTTGAAGGTCACTTTTAGTGTTTCAAACCTTTCTATTTTACTTACCTGTTACCTCTGGAAGTACAGCATGTATTATCTACGACATGTTTATACATGAATCGGGAAGTGCACGTGGCTTGTAATTTCAACTATCTTCTTGCAAACGAAGGACTACTCAAGGTCACAGCCAGTCACGTACACTGTAAATGTGGTAATATCTCGGAAATGGTGCCAGATACAGTCGCTGTTACTGCAGACCACTAATAGGAAATGATATACAGCCTATCGAATGGAGGCAATTCCGATGACCTTGAGTTACGTTCAAGGTCATTCTCTACTGCAAGCCTTTGAAATGCCATTTTACGTACATCTGTGCTGCAGTTGACAATATTTCAACTGACAGCATGTCGCGCGGTCCCTCTGCGGTAGCTGAGCTTCTTGTTTAACTGCAGACGAGATTCGTCCGAACGCTCTGACTTTGCTTTAACCAAAAACGTGCGACGAAACTGGACGGCGTGCCACGCCCATTTGTTTACTGTTTTTGCGCAGCTAAATGCAGAATGGGAATTCTATGCAGAAGTATATACATCATTAATATGTAGATACTACTGTTATGTAGCCTACATGTCCTGTTTAATTACCAATTTAGATAAGTATATGTACATGCCATTTGTTTGTGTTTTTTCTTTTTTCTTTCTTTTCTTGGTTAAGTCATTTTCAATTGTGTATTTTGTTTTATATTGTTACTACCATTTGTGGCGAATAAAGCTTGTCATATGCAGTGTTTTTGGCAGATTTAGTCACGTTTATAAAAATTGTCTGTGATATGACAGCTTTCCGTATAATCCGTATTTAGTTAAACCAGTAAATTTAGCATTTACACACGTGTTGTTCCGGTCTGTTTACACCGACGATGCTGCTAGCAACGGGCCGGAACCGCCGGACGAGACTATAATTTCGTCCAAGTTATCTCGTCTTGGACTGGATTAATCCCGTCTGCAGCCATTGTCTCCTGACGAGATAGAGACACGACTACTAGCAACATGAAACAGTAGGCCGTAAGTCATCTGTCGTGGTCGTCGGTATCGCCTAATCACCGGAAAGGTCCGAAACTGCCATAATCGATTGATTAAGATTTTACGTCCCACCAGACATAAAATAGGAGACGTTCTTCCCAGCCAATTTCTTGGCTTAGTACAGAAGAAACTAAATCCAATACAACGAAAGCAAGCATGCATCCGTAACATTGCAATGAATCAAGTGCTCTTCGCATTTCTGTTAACGATTCCAAGTAGCGTTGTTTGTTTATTCAGCAGGCCTGACAACAACAATGAAGACCGTTAATTACCAGAAGCTGAGTGTAATCGAGACTTGATTGCAACAAGCGAGAGACCGTGTACACAGCGCAACCGCTCGCTGTCAGCAAGCATACATCAAGTTCCTCATGCGCGGGTATACTGTGCAAACAGTTGGGTTAATTAACTACAGCGTGTCACACAGCACAGACATCTGTCACGAAATGAATACAAACTATTATGCGATACATGCCGTGAATTGATGTGATTAATTCGTCCCCGGAGGGGTTCGAAGTATTGTCATCGGCATGTCTGTCTGTCCGTCTGTCTGTCCGCGCGCATATCTCAAAATCCACACGTCCAAACTTCACGAAATTTTCTGTCTGTACATGCTACCTGTGGCCGTGGTTCGGTCCTCATCTGACACCAGTACAATCACTTATGTACTTCATGTTGTGTGGATGACGTTATATTTTCATACAACCAGGCGGTAGGGAAGAGTCAGAGATGATAAAGGCGTTAAACGACCTCGTGCCGCCGTAGCTGTCGTCGGCTTTTACCCATGTTGCCGACATGCCGCCTCGACGTCGACTTCGCTCGGCGTCCACCGACCAGCTGGTGGTGCCGTCCTACCGGCGGTCAACGATCGGACGGAGGGCGTTCCCGATCGCTGGCGCACGTGTCTGGAACGGTCTAACCTCTGACGTTACGTCTGCTCCGTCGCTGGCCGTCTTCGGACGGCGCTTGAAGACAGAACGTTTTTGCCGCTGCTACAATGCTGCTTGACTGTTACTTTATTTACTCTTATAGTGGTCCTTGAAATGAACTTTCTATTTAGGCCACTTTAAATATTACGTTTGATGATGATGATGATGATGATGATGATGATGACAAGGAGTGACTGAATTTTTCCACTGCTGACAGTTGTGTATATATATTTTCAGTTAAACAACTATGTCTGTATGTCTTGTATGATGTCGTTTTGTTGTGCTTTCATTGTGTTTGTATATCAGTATATTATATTCATTAATTTTGTATTCTTTTTTATTTTCAAGGCGGCTAGCTTGAAGGGCAATAGCCTATTCTGGTAGCGTGCCACGTTCAACAGTACGCAGTTCTCACTACGAAATTGTCGTTTTATTTGTGGCTTAATAGAGTCCTTCTTCTTCGTCGTCGTCGTATAGACATGAACGGCCGTGACTTTGTGGGCGCGTGCTTCGAGTTTTTACCTATCACTAGGTCTGCTCGACGCTGCCGACGTCTGACGCACGATGTGGACCCGACGCAACGAGCACGTGATAGAGTGATAAACGTCGACGGCGGCGATTCGCGATTCCGTCTAGAAAAAGTCGACGATTTATTGGTGTTGGCAACGGCGATCGGGCTCCATCTAATGGACTCCAGGTAAGAGGACAGATAATACAGGATCACAACAGCCAGCCGCATCCGCTCAAGCAGCTCGCTGTGATTACATTACCATGTCCATAATTTATATTCGTATACAGCGGCCACAGTCACGTGTTAGGGGAAGAGGATTATGGGGGTCAGAGGAAGAAGTAATTCGTTATATCTATAGTGTTCTGTGGGCTGCAAGGAGGACCCCAGCTTGCTGGCTGTGGGTCTGTGGCTCCCCGTACACATCACGCTGCCAAAAGTTATCTGCGTACGGTGCATACTGATGACTGATTTTCAGACCTTATCAGCATAAGCAGTACAATCAATTAAAAATACACGCACTAACGGAAAATCAACGGAACGGAACACCGGAAATAACTGATATAAGTTGAAGTCTTCGGGACATCCGTTTGCCGAATTGGAATACGAATTATATGACATCCGTTGCGCAGTTCAAGCACGAAACAGATTCGCTTGCTAATAACAGACATCTATGAACGTCGGAGAACAGAAATAACTATTACGATTTTCCTACAAATCAATCCCAATCAGTCACAAAATGAATTTGTACAGCGCCGCTTACAATACTGGACAGCTGTAGATTTTATCATTTACGTGTGAAAACCGTAAGAAACTAGAAGAATCCAGCACTCACAAGAGCGCAATGACCCACGCCGGCGATGGTCTGTGCCTCGTGACCTTGACCTTTGACCTGTTGACCCTAATAAATGGGTTTCCGGGACTCACGGTGGAACATTTCTATGATGTTGATGTTGAGGTCTTTGCCATAGCCCTCCTTTTGATGTTATCCTCAGAACTGCTTGTCAGTGCTGTTTCGAAATAAAAAAGTTTTCAGTGCTCGAGCAAATTGTTCTGGTCTATCGGACACTTTCCGAATGTCAGCTGACAGCTTGTTCCACAGGTTCGGCCCGGACACAGAAAAACCGCGCCGACTGAATCTGTCAGTGATGGCGCGCTGCACGACCAGGTCGCCGTGGTCATTATAGAGCGAAGTCGCGGTCGATATACATCTACGCTAACTGACATGTGAAATTTGGTGATCCCATGCATCGGTTTTTCAGATATCGTGTGGAAAAACAGACAAACACATATAAACGCCGCTGAAACCATACCCACGCAACTACCGTGATCGGCGCAGGTAATCACACGAGGAGAAATCCCAAGTGATGACATTTGCTCACACGTACATTCACAGATATAGCTATCGTTCATAGATCGCGCGTCAGCAGTGGTAGTAAATCGGACAACAACAGCCTACACATAAGTTAACTATAGTGAAGATTTGTCACGTTATTCAAATAAAACTGAATCAGTGGGTTTAAGAAAAGGTTAGTACTAGCGCCAGATCGCCGATCTGACTGTAATAAATGCTGAAAAAAACAAAAAAAGTTTACATTTCCTTGCCCTACATCATGGCAGCCGTGACAGCTGGCATAGATAGGAATGATGAAATTACGCCACTGTCACCATATCTATTACGAAATTCCAGTTATCTGTCGTGGATTATAAATTATCTGCTAAACCACTAAGTCGGTTTGGCCCAGCGGTAACGGCTTTGTGCGCATCAACCAAGTTGCTCTACGTCGAGCCCGGTTAGTAGTGGAATGGGTGACCGTTCGCGCGTATACCGTCTTGATATGTAACCAGCCACTCCGGCCAACTCAGCCTCCTACCCTCAGTGGGATGGGAAATAAGTACCGGCAAATGGGCAGTGGCAGTGTTCTGCGGTTGAGAAAATAACCGTATATGACGTCGCATGGGCCATGCGTCATGATACTCCGTGCAGTAGCCTATATCCACCTATCCACCTATACGGGCCCAGTTACACGAATCAAAGCATGCAAGGTGTTGTACAAAGATAAATGATACCACATCCCACAGAGAAGCACATGCGAAATGCTCATCTTCCTCCTATAGGCTACTGAGCCCGTATAAACAAATGTACGCATATCAGACACGTCCTTGTGTTTTTAGAAAGACTCTTGTACTTGGGTGTACTCTATGCTCGCAGAACTGGATGGCCGCGTCAGCTCTGAAAATATCGACGGAATATCACGTAGAATTATGTATACAAGTAATTTTCAACAACAGTACAATTGTGCTGTTCGAAATCTGTCGAGAGTTCTCAGAAAAGGACCCGCCAATGTATTCCTGCGACAGTGTTAACAATACTTAATGAGTTTAGTTAAGTTTTTATTTAAATAACTAATATTTAAATATGTATGTTTTTCGGCTTCCACATTTGTGGTAAAATAAAGTTTGTGTTCAACGCCTCTGAAGCCTCCGCGTAATGGCGCTGTATAAATGTGATTATGATTATGATTATGATCAAACGTACCACGTGTATGTGCCCATGAGGTACGTGGGTCGCTGATGACGTGTTGTGTAACGTCACGTGGTCGATCACGTGACTTGCGTCGTCGACAATGTCTGGTAGAGACGCCAAGAAGCGACGCGACGGACGGGAGTAATCTCCGGAAACAGCGCAGTTGAATCGTCGGCCTCGCCCGTTGCGGTCCAATTCACCAACGGACAATCGCTCCCGGTCCAATGTTCACCGGAGGTCGCTAACAGTCGCCGATGCCGACGAATCGGAAAAAGAATAGCGTAGCATCGCGCTGCCGACGTACTTCCGGCGCGATTTAAATGCGTCGTTGGAACTGACGGTCGTGTCCGAAACCGTATCAAGCGAAGCTGGAACTCGACCGCACACAGACGGTCGGTCAATGAGAACAGCTGGTCCTCCGGTGCGTTAATTACCAAGAACTGGCCGCGAGTGTCGGCCGGCCGGCCGGCGCGTGTTACTTCAGCTGGTGTTAATGGCGTTGTCGGTCGACGTCTGGCCGCTGCCGGAGACGATTTCTGAACACAGCAGACAACTCAATTAGACGAGACCGGCCACACGTTCCGTCTCAGACCGTCATCCACCCGGGCCACAGTGCGTGGCAGCTGCTGCTACGATGGTCAGTCAACAGGAGGAGCCACTGGTGCCGATCCGTTCGTTACACGCTCATTCACCAGGGGGAGTTAACGACAAAGCAGTATGACTGTCATTGTCAATATACGCTCATGGCATCGTGTAACGCAGTTTACAAATGGAACGCATCGAAATCTGATTCAACGTCCGTACCGACGCGCGTACTTCAGTACACGAGATTCAATGATCGGTGATTTATAAGACTAGACAAAAGGCGAAAGTAAGTAAGTAAGTAAGTAAGTTGACCTAGATATCTGACACGTTGTTTCAACTTGACTCTATCCAGGTCATATTGTATGGTCAAGGTCATAGGTCACAAACGAGAAAAATATTACAGTAGGTAAACATTTTCGGCACGTAACGAGCTGAGACAGAGGCACCATCGGCTAAAAAGCAGACCTGAATTTGAAACTATGAATAAGTAACATAGGTAGTATTTTCTGTTTGTCGATTTCTTTGTGTTAAAGTGGTCGGCGCGACCTCGCGTGAGGGCTTTCTAGTTTCATGGTATTTTTGTACAGAATATCAGCTTTAAACACTGTGGATCTTGTTAACTTTCGAAAGACCCTTCTTATGATTGTTATACTTTTAGCGCTAATGTTTCAATGACGGACGGACGTCCACGATGATGGCGTCAGTATATAACTGAGTGAAAGAGGACGAAGATGGAGATGATACAGAGACTGTAAGCCACACACGCAGTCGGCAGCAGCAGCAGCAGCTAATAGCACGGTGATGAGCTGCGACTGATGCACTACAGAATACGGATATCACTGATCACCCGCGGCACCGTGGCACGAGACAACGCCTATGAGTTAACTCCCGTGTACCGTGTCATCTTACTTACTGGCTTGGCCAACCAACTTTTTACGGTCACCGAGGACAAGAATGGTAGACGGTCTACTGTATAAAAGTTGTACGTTCTTTCCGTAGCAGTGTGGCGTAATTACTACACATTATAAATAGTTAATTAATTCCCCGAAATCCATTAAATTATCCCTCGTAAAGAATACTCGCGAAAGCCCCGTTCATTATAGTGAGCGTTTGCGCCATGGCCCATTCCTATAAATATCTCTAATTATCATCGTTAATCGGCACTGACGGCACTTTCCGGTCCGTTCCTACCTACCAAAAGTGGCATATACCGAGATTTTCCGAACGTCCGTCTTCGTTTGGTTCGCTCTTCGAACGCAAACGAAACCGGACTAAACCGAACCAATAGCCTTTCCGAACGCTACCCAAATTTTCGTTGAAAGATCCGTAATTATTCTAGCGAAAACTGAACTAATCTGAACTAGTCCGAGCGATACGAATTTGCCCGCACGACTTCGAGCGAATACCGTAGCACGTCGATTAGCCTTCCCATTAGGTTTCGTACGGAATAACCAGTTAGTCATTCGTTAGGATAGGACCGAGGCGTCTGGGCAGCTGAGCTAGCTACGTTCAGACCTACTTCGGAGTCCATTTCGTTAAATTTAATAGCGAACTATCGTAGCATCCGAATCCATCGAATACACGCCTTCCTATTAGGATACCGAATTAGCAAAACAGTTCAGTGCTCGTTCTGACTCCTTCGGATGACTGACCCGCGACTCTAAATTATGGGGAATGAGCAATCCAGCCAAGTCGTCCAAGCGCCGGGCATGGAAACGAATCAAGCATGGCAGTCCCGGCTTCATACCCGATGGGATTTCCATGGGAAAATGAACATGTTAGTTTTCGGGTGCTCGTGGCCGTCGGCACGCCGCGTCCTAGTTACGCCGCTGTAGATAGCAACGGCCAGCCGCCATACACAGCGGCGGTCGGGCGACCTTCGTCGGACTCGCGCTGAAACCACTGTGCGGTCGATCCTACTCTGATTCGCGCCCTTCACTTGTCCGCCTCTCATCCGCAAGTTCCGCAACCCTGGACAATCTGATGTACCGCGAAACAAAAATCGCCCGGGGAGGCGTAACGACCGGGCGATCTGATACGACGGCCGGCCGGCCGGCGTCATCTAATGCCCGGAGACGACCCGCCTCAAGGGCCGGTCTTCGCCGGCGGAGGCGTATCGTCGGTCGGTGATTAATTACTAATTATCCGCACATCCATCATTCGACAGACACAGATCCAGACTCTTAGTTCGGGTAAGAAGACTCCTTCCTGCTGCTACGTTCGCGATGCATCATCTCCCGCGGCTCGCCGTAGGCGTGGCAGCACTGTCCCCCTGGTACGACCGTCCAGCCATGGTCCCAGCAGTCCTTCTCTCTCCTTGCTCTCTCAGCCACTGGTGTTTCAGTTAATGGCCTTGAGACCTTTCCATGCCGAACCGCAGCTATAGGCAAGTCAACAGGTGTATATTGCCAAGTAGTCCTATATAACAGCATCTATTATATAGGACTACTTGATTATGCCAACAGACTTGACAATCGACGATACCGAAACTCATTCCGTAATGCGCTCGACAAACTGCCAAATTGAACAAGATGATGTTAAGATTTTTACGCTGGCCGCGTCCGTAGCAGAAAGCGTAATGTAATGGTCTGGCGTCCGTCCGTCCGTCAGTCTGTTTGTCTGTCTCATTGACATACTCAACTCACCGTGACTCACCAGGGGGCAGCATGCGACGAGGTCAGCGTACATTTCTGCCCGACAATTCGGAGGACCGACGTACTTGTCTAATATACATGTAATTGTTGATATAATGCATGAAATTTCACTACGCGTCGTTTAACAGATGTAAACAGAAATACATAACTAGACGGCAATCGCTAGAACGTATACCTCCGCCACATTGTAACGCCTCTGTTTTTCGTTGTCTTTCTTACTTATTTACTGCATTGTGGTATGGGCGTACACTGCGCCATATGGGGGTTTCCTAACTGCACTTTCACTTTTCACATCAGTCTACTCTACTGGACTGCCGAACCCTAACCCACCCTATCTCTCCAAAATTTAGCCAGCTCTTCCCTGGACCATAATCTAGCCTTACATATTCCCATATTTTATGAAAATCCATTCATAACTTTTTGAGTTATCCTGCTAGCAGGCAGAGACACAAACAGACAAACTGGGATGAATATGCCTATATAACCACCTCCAAAAGTGGTGTAGGTAATTATAAAATCATACATGCAGTTTATTAGTAGTCCGTTGCGTTTTAATGGCAATCGCTTGGCTCACGCATAAGAAAGTAATACCGCAATAAATTTAAGAAATAACTAAAGCAAAGCCTGCGTAACTCTGCTAGCTTATTATACACTGTACTTTTACCTAACCTAACTTCTAACCCTTACACCTTTATTCCAATAATTAAACACTTTCTTACCAGCATATTATGATCTGCCGTAGGCAAAAATCTCCACGAGAGAACGACCTTGTCTGCGAACAGAGAGGATGGACAATAAGCGGCAGAGAAGTTAGCGAACGTGAATGATTATCAATCGCCTGACACTTAACAGCTGATGTGCAGCTACGGAACGATCAAGATTGAATTCACCTGTCAGGATGAAGGACGCACCGCGGTTACACGAGCGGACAAAACCAAACATTTGCTGCGATCGTCAATAGGACCGAACGCAAAAACTAAACAGTCTGAGCACAGACTCGGATTTGCGTGCGTACAATCGACCGCACGAAACATCGCCAACACAGAGCAATTTGCGGAATGCGCGACGCGCGCAAAAATAGTGAAAGCAAGACCGTGTACCTACTATTTCTGGTCAGTTCAGCCTACATTTGCGTCATCTGTTATAAGACGGGCAGCAGACGGAGCACTATAATTTCTGGCCATTGTACGACTAAATATCTCACAGACCGAAATGCCGAAGCCACAAAGTACGGACAACTAAGCCTATACTGTACTGCATAACTCGATATGGAAAACATATTAAGTCGCATATTCTTTGACCACTGCGGTTAAGCTGTAGAATACATACGAATACATCTGGACGAAAAGTATTTACGTCTAGTATGCGTTACTAGTTTGCAGTAATAAACGAACCAGAAAATCCCTCACTCAGAATCGCACCGATCACTTTGTTACTTATTTCCAATTTCCAATCTAGGTCTGCTTTTCGTCCGAGCGTGCTTTTGACTCGCTGCATAGGCGAAAATGTTTTCCTGTTGTGCATTTCTCCACTTGACCTTGAAACTATCCGCATCAAAAAACAAGATGAAGTAGGCGAAGGTAGACTTTGCCTCCGGTGCCGCCACCTGGCGAACTCGACGAAACATAACATCGTGCTTGATTTTGGCACACTGGCGTCATTATGTGAAAAACATGACGTCATCCACAAAACCGGGAGTTAATAACTTATCGCACTGTCGTCAGAGGATGATCAAGCCACGGCCACAGGTAACATGTACAAAATATGTGGCGAAATTTAGACCTGTGGTTTATGAGATAAGACAGACAGACACACAAACACTGACCGCAATACTTCACCGTTCGCCCAAATGCTGGTGGAGGGGGGAGCGCGAAGTAAAAACGTACTAATAGTCGTTAAAAATAGCTTAACACATTGTGTTACCTTGTGCATCCTTGAATTAAGTGCACTGTGTAAAAACTGTGACATTACTAACGGCAGTTGTCGACGTTTCCACTGACATCACGTTAATTGATGTAACATTTGATCGGTAAGATACTCCGGACGAAAAGTATTTACATGTAGTATGAGTGACGACTTTGCACAACACTCTTCACATAAGCAAACCAAAAAGCTCTCACCTGGGGTCGCACAGACCACTTTGTTACTTATTTAAAATTTCCAATTCAGGTCTGCTTTTCAGCCGAACGTGCTTTTGTCTCAACTGGTAACATGCATTCACAGGCGAAAATGTTTTCATCCCGTGAATTTTCCCACGTGACCTTGAAATTTGACCAATAACCTTGACCATCGAACTGGCATAAATAGTAGGCCCCTATCAAGGTGAATCAGTATGTCAAGGTCATTTCATTCAAAAGTTATCGTCCGGACAGACAGACAGACACAAACACACACAAACGATTGATCTAGGCTATCTATAGCACAAAGTACTCGGTAATTATGTTTTCACAAGCCAATTCTGGACCCATAGAACTCCAACACGGCTACACGACATGAAATAGCCTCAAAAATCGGCTGAAATGATTTACGTACACCATAAAGATGTATGGGCCTGAACTCACGCTGCCGTGTGGTTAACCATTTCGACGCAGTACAAAACAGTGACTCCAAAATGCACATAGCTCATTAACTTATTTCGTCAGCTTTAACCGTTTGTTCAAAACGCACGTGGTTAGAAAGATACTGAATATGCTTCATAGCTATAATAGCGATTTGTATCTTGGCGGAGTCACTTTTTGGACACGATGTAGTTTTGTTTTGTTTTTCTAATCAGAATGAACGGTTTACGCGCTGCGCAACGCCACGTTTCGATAGTGTTTCCTCGGTTCGCTGCATATGATTGTGCGACGTACCGTACGGGACTGCACTTGCGCTTGTTAACCGAGTAACGTTAGACATCGACAGCACAATGAGAGAAAAACAACAAGGTCACCCGAAATAAAGTCTGACAGTGTTCCTAACATACACAGGAGAAAATTATTTCAAGGAAAAGCAAAATCGTAAAACAACGGGTGGCGTAAAAAATGGACAGTTTGACATTATGAGTCTAAAAGGTGTCATTATATTCATACCGTAGTTTCGCCGAATACTGAACGATTTTCACAATTTATTCACCTGAGATTTAGCAGTAAATTTGTAATAAAATAACCAATAGATCCCATCACATCTTAAACATGTCGCTATGTTACCTTGTGAAATATTTGGCAGCTTTTGATTTGCACTAAAACGGTCCGTTTTATGCGCCACCCTGTTTAACGGTCTCAAACTCAATCTCAGAGTGGGCAAATGCAGTGAAAACAAGAATTACAGGTCAAGTCGTACCCGCGCCTAGGCCAACTCGTACGGTCATACCCATACTTACGGCAACTCGTACTGCATTAGATCAACTTGTTATGTCAGTTTACATGATCATTGTCTGTATACTGTCTTACTGCCACATTAGCATTCCTAATAGGCGTATGCATTATAATAATAATAATAATAATAAATAGTACATTTATATAGCGTAAAATAAACAGTCCTCAGATGCGCTAAATCGGGCGACGAAACAAGCAAGCTTTCAGTTGTCTGGCAAACGTCGCCGCAGACAGTGACGAGACTCGCCGATCTGTAGAATATAGATGCTATAGAATAATCACGCATATAACTTAGGTCTCGTCGTAAATTTGAAAGTTTGTTGCTGTCTATCATCATCTATTACTACAGAGCATGCCTAGTATACCTAAGAGTGATTCTCTGCAACGATGAATTGCATCACACTAGTCAGCAACACGAAGCAACAAGTTGTACTAAATCTTTAATGTAATCAGTAAACGCAATTTCGGCATTTTCTACCTTCGACTACATACTCTATATCATTGTCATATGGCTGGCTGGATACCAGTGTACTTGCAAGCCAGGATACGCGTTGAGTGTGTACGACTTGACCAGACACCAAAACAAGTAGTCGGACACTTCTCCTTAGTGTCAGGCCGAAATGTACACTGGCCGTGTCGCATGCTGTCTCCTGCTGAGTCACAGAGAGAATACCGACGAGACAGACGGACGGACGCCAGACCGTTACATTACGCTTTCTTCTATACGCAGCCAGCGTGATAAGTAACGGAAGAACTGAAATTCTGCTGAAGCATTACGACCTGTAGTCTTCGCTGGAACACTCACCTTTACGTCTGATTGTTTGCGGAGCGGATGATCGTTTATGAGCGCCAAACGACACGACTGCAACGTTCGACAGCGTAAGCGTATCTGATTCTGATTCGTCTAGACGGAATGACCTTCGACGTGACCGAATCTCGCACCTGTCTCAGTGTGAGGTCTCCGCTAGCCGCAACTACCACGGTACCACCTCACCGCACCTCCCTCCGAGCACCGAATCGCCGGCAATCTTATAAAGCCGATCCGTCGACGCGTCCGTCAGCGCCCGCAGCCGCTCTCCTTCCAGTGGGAGCTGGTGGTTAGTCGTCGCCGGCTTCGACGACGCTGGTGGCATGACGCGATGCTGCCGGCACGCGTCGGCCTGCGGCCCGTGACGGAGGCGCTCCGGGTGGCCTCGCCGGCTGCCCCATCACAACTCACTGGTATCTTCTGTTGATCTGTCGGTTGGAACGACCTGGTCTCGAGTAAGTATACGCTACAGATCGTAGGTTTAGATGAACCGGGTAAGCCAAGCAAGTCAGTAACATAAGGACAAGAAGTCGGTAATTTAGAACTAACGCGAGTGCTAGATATGTGACTTCAGATGGCGTAAAAATGTTGTCTAGCGGAAAGCGTAATGTAACGGTCTGGCGTCCGTCCGTCTGTCTGTCCCGTCGGCATACTCACTCGCAATTGTCAGCACGCGACGTGGCCAGCGTACCTTTCGGACCGATAATAAGGGGGACCGTCATACTTGAGGCAGTACGAGCTATTTACAAACCTCGATATTTGCAGTACTCCATGTGCATCATTCTCATTTTATTGGTCTAACTGCCAAATCATCGGATGTCTACACACCGGTACATTTCCAAACGAGAGGCGAAGAGTCGCAGATGCATGGTATGATCCTGCCAGACATAACGTGACTGTTCGGTGTTTAATTGTAAGCAAGTAAGTAAGAAAATTTATACACAGCGCCTAAACTAACAGTCACTAGGCTATGTGCTGGTGCCTCAAACAGTTAAATACGTTTTCAGTTTCCGGTAAAAAATGTCCAGTGTCAAATCATGCTGACTGACGCGTGTGCATGAGAGACTGAACGGCAACAGCGAATGCGCGATCACCAAGACGTGGAATTGTGCTGACAAATGTTGCCGCAAGTCTGTGGCAAAAGCATTTATCAGATAGTATCGCTGCCCCTATAGGCAGTGAGTGAAAGTGAAATGCTCCATTAGAGTGTCTTTACGTCGCTTGACGTCGCTAGTCCATTCCTCCGACTCTCCGCGCTTAAGTACTGGCACCAAGACGTTCCGTTCGAGGGGGCACCCGAGGCGCCATTTCGTACCGCTCTCGGGACGTGCATGATGTGTTACGGTCGCCGGTTTAATCGCTGGCCCACTCCCATCACCGCTGGTTGCTGACACAGATCGCGTGGGCGGCCGGAAGGAAGCAGCCGGGAAGCTGGAACGAGACCAAGTCAAGAGCTGCCTGCTGGCTGGTAATGTTTGAAGTTGACTGATCACGCCACAGTCGATGTCACCATGGGCGTAAATGGCAGGGGGGAGAAAAGGGACGAGTTCCCCCAGAATTTGGAGTTGGGGGACTCTAATGCAAATTGTCCCCCAGATTTTGTCATGATTCAAAATTTCAAGTACCAAATTGCTTGCATTACAATGCAGTAAAGAGCTTACCAAACCCATGACTCTGACAGGGTATTTACTAGTCACTTCTTCCCAAAAGTACAGCTTCAACGTCCACCAAATCACAACTTCTGGCGGAGAATTCAACATTTTTCTGGTGAGGGCACGGACAAAAATACCGCTCAGAATTCACTAAAAACGCCATTTCAGGTGAAAAAAATTTTTCTGAGGAGGGGCTAGGTCCCCTCCCCAGACTCCTTCTCCCGGTGGGCAGGGATATCCCTCTCCATATCCAACCCTTCTACCCACACAAGCCTTCTGGATTCCGCCCCTGCGTCCCCCAGAATTCCAGCCAGATCTACGCCACTGGACGTTGCTCGCATCAATGTGCTGATTAATTTCAATTGCAGCTGTTAACCGACTTGTCAATCTCACATAAAATATATCCGTTAAAAATAGTATACCGCGTATGTCATATTGATTTCGTCTGGCTTCCGCCTATGACGCCATGCACAATAAATAATGGGGGCATTTTTTCTACGTCCGAGCGATTCGCTAAGCGTTTTTTAAACTTCATACGAGATCAATCCATCCGCTCTGACTTTGCTCCGTAGAGTTTTCGTCAACTTTAGTAATGTATATAAAATTGTCTCTGATGTGATAGCGGTCCCTAATTCATATTTAGTTACATCAGTAAATGTAGCATTTACGCGCGTGTTGTTCCTGCCTGTTTACCTTGACGTTGCCAAGGTAAACAGGCAGGACTCTTCCACGGAGATTCCTGTCCACGTATTGATGCTGTCCATCCAGGCCGTGCATGGTCTACCTCGCCATGCGTGCACCTGACATTGTTCCTTGCATTATCTCTTTCTCCGGCAACTCCCTCATTTCCTCATGGTGTGACCATAGTATGCTAGCTTCCTTGCTTTGACAGTGTCTAATAGTTCCCTCTTTACTCCAGCTTTGTTAAGAACCCACTCATTTGTTTTCTTTGCTCTCCACAAAACCATCACGAAACCCGCAGAAGCTTTTTCAGCCCTTCCATCTCAAAGGCGTCAATGTCTGAGTGTCCAGCTTTCACAGCCGTAGGTTGGTACAGGCCACACTAGCGCTTTCATTAGTCGTATCCTCGTTGAAATCGGCAATCTGTGACTTTTCCATATTTTCTGCAGACTACAGTCATGCCCCGATCGCCTGCCCCTGTTTAGCCTGGTACGGACGTCCTTCGTACACTCACCATCAGACTGTCTTCTGTAACCAGGGACCCAAGATACGGGAACGTATGCAACTGCTCCAGTTGCTCATTCTGAATGAGTATGCGGCACGCTATGCCGACGTAGGCCATATACTTCAAATAAACAAGGCGATAAACGCTCATTATTTACGTACGCCCAAAGATGTACGAATGTAATAAATATGGCATATTACAAATTCTTTGCGTACGCGGTACGCCAGATATTACTACACCACAAAGACTTAAAGTAAACATCACTTGATGCCGGTCAAGCGCCTCCGCTAAACCTGAGGACATGGATTGGGGGTTGGGTTGGCTTCGGACCAATTTTTGTGTGCTAAGAATTATCAACAATTATCGACGACATCGTAACAAATGACTCTCGATTTATCATCACACGTCCTTTATCAGTATTTCTTCACGATAAAAATGGAGCATAATGTTGAAAGACCTACTGTTCTCAGCACAGTTTATTTCTTTTTCGTTTAACAATCTGTTCACTGACACGAAAATAATGCAAATGATGATTAGTATCTACATTCGGAATTTGGGAAAAATGAGCGATGGATGGGAGGGTGGTGCAAAGTTTCATGTCTTCATAACGACGTATAGGCCTAGACCTTCGCCGTCGGTTAAAAAAGCAGTGTGGGTTTCAACCGATTTTTATGCGAAGGTGACGCGTGGCCGAATTACGAACGAGGTTACGTCGGACACGTCGTCCAAATCACACCCATTTTACCACGCGTTGCTCGGCGCGTGGCACTGTAATTTACGAGCGAGTCCCACACTCGCCGGCTGGTGACTGGTGACTGACGGCGTTTGTGAAACTGTCGGCGGGCGATTACTCGAGCGTAGTGAGTGGTTAAATCAGTGTACGTTCGATTCGATTTAGACCGGCGTGCGTGGGCGGCTGTCAATTTGAGAACGTCGGTCGTCTGATTGCCCATTGTTTTTAGTCATTAATGATGTCCGGTCAGCCTGCGCCCGACTACCAGTCAGCTAACTGCCTGCAATATCGCCCGGCTAGAGACCGAGTCTGCGCCGAGTGCCAACTGTTTGTTCTATGGAGCAGCTAAGCAAATACAGTGATTTTTAGGTCGCATCGCATGTACAGCGTAGATGCGACCTATTGCAATCGACGTCACACGTAGCGTGGTCTGTGTGCCTGTGTGTCGGTCACACTGACGTATTGTACAAAAACAGCTGAACCGATCGAGATGCCGTTTGGGAGCTGACTCATGTCGGCCCAAGGAACTATATATCAGATGGGATCAAGATCAGACGAATCCGTTCGCAGCCACAAGGGGTGACAAGTCGGCTATGCGGCCTTTTGCCAAATTATTTTGGAGACTTGATCTACAATTCTTTCTCAGGGTGGAAGTTGACGGAGGTCGACCTCCCACCCCCAAAGCCATAGAAAAATCGCTGAGCAAATAACACCGACGACCAAGAAGTCGACAAAAATCGCAGCGCGTACGTGTTATTGGAAAAAGTCCATCAACGACAGGTGTCGTGCAAGTCTGCGGCGAATTTTTATACGACGGAAAAATAAGAACAAAGCGTTTGTTGACATTAAGCTTTTCCTCTGTTCTTTCTTCTTGTTTTCTCGTTAGAATCTAATCTATCTATTGTTATCTAACGAAAATTTAAACACTACTACAGTTTAACTGAGAAATTATACCGTGCCTTTGATTTTGCCGGCAGAAATTAGCGGAGGAAATGATTCAAGAACCTCGGCCCGGCATTAGTCATGCTGTTTATCGA
>Ga0209780_1001048_pt1 | contig 17237 bp, 13 predicted proteins | sample WorMetexBAHAMAS2_FD_187384 | JGI IMG/M metagenome (GOLD analysis project Ga0209780, IMG submission 187384) | Marine gutless worms symbiont microbial communities from Max Planck institute for Marine Microbiology, Germany - Inanidrilus exumae... | ecosystem: Host-associated > Annelida > Digestive...
GATTAATATAGTGCTTAATTATGAAACTTATTTTTAAAGCACTTAGTAAATTATCTGTTGTAGAATTACTTGTATTCCATAGTGGAATTGGTGAAATTCAATTCCAGAACTACGTTATAAAAAGTGCAGCATTGTATCACTTATACTATTTGTGCAAATGAAAATTTTGTGCTGTCAGTCACATAGAATAGTATTAAGCTAATATTGACGATCATGTGAAACTGCTGCAGAGTTAAATGATAAAAAGTTAATGTTATTTACTGTTATGCAGGTGAGTGAATGTGTTACATATAAATTTGTAATAAATATCTGCAAACTATTAGCTTTGCTGTTTGCAAGTAATTCTACAGATTTGTTATATGATTATTGCAAACTTAGAATATCATCACTTTTTGGTTTAATTTTCAGGTTGCCAATGCCGCACATGATCTGATCATGGCAACAGTGACGCAGCCATCTGCTGATAGCTTTGCTGCAGTCGACATAAACAGTGTTAGTTTATGTGCCCAGAATTCTTCTCCAAACAAGCTGGTCGCAGTGCCGTCTGAAGCTACTCTGACGGTTGATGGCCTTAAGTGTGTACTGAGGGTTGATAACACTGGCCGTCTAATGGCCTGCCCTGTAAACACCGGTGCGTGATATCCAAATCTTTTTTAATATGTTTATCATTTGCTGTATTCACTGCCACCTGTCTGTTTGCTTGTGATCAGGATAACTAAAAAGTTACGGATTGATTTTCATATTAGGTAGACTATGGACCAGAGTAGACTGGAGTTGGTTGAATTTCGGAAGGCTGGGGTTAGGGTTAGTTGATTGATGTGAAAGGTGGAAGTGAGGTTGGGAAAACCAGTTAAAGGGCAGTGTAGTTAAATCTAGGCCGATATACCTGCAGCTCACGGGAAACAACATTGCCAATTTCAGTATGTTATACGGAGGTATGCCCCTGCTGAATGTTGTGTATTTAGCTAATAGTAATGCCCATTCACTGCTTTGATTTTGTCTTTATGGTGACAAGAATAGCATCTGATCTGTAAATTCTCCAACTTACACCCACAGTCTCAAAAGTTTTCCTCTTCGAGACTTTTTGCAGTCAGCGGCCTAACTTAAGGTAGTTCTGGAAAAGTTGGCTGTTTGAACAAAAAAAAAGGAAGTGTAAAGTAATTCAGTTAATCAATCTCTGAGAGGCTCACACTGTTTTTGGCATGAAATTTTGAATACTTGACCTATGTTTTGACATAGAACGTGAACATTTTATTGGTACTCCGGTCAGAGAGCCGAGTTAGAGTGAATGCAGTGTCCCTTCATTAGGAATCAGTTGGTCAATCGAGAAAGGATGTTTTTGCTTGGTTGAGGTTAATGCTTTGAATTCCTTACAGTGCTTTGACACTTTTGGTTAGATGACACAAAGGGCATCTTTGTGTACCAACTTTTATATGCAGATGTGACATGTCAGTGACCTTTGGATCCTTTGATTTCTTTAAATAAGTAAATAAATATTTAAAAAGGTAAAGTTCTCCCATACTCATTACCGAGCGTTGGGCCCGGAGCTGATCCCGGTGTACAGGCAGTCAGCCCGCAGGTGACTTGGAGCCATCGATTACTTTCCGCCAGGCCTGCGGTTACTTTCCCAGCCGAAAAGCGTCACCGCCCATCAGCCGGTACCAGATTATACTGCTTGGTGACAGAGGCACATGCATGTGAGCAGCTTGCCCAAGGCTGTTACCTGGAAGCAGAACGGTCGAGATTTGAACCCGCGACCTTTAGGATCGGGAGCAAACGCTCTACCATTAAGCCACACAGGCCGCAAATAAATGTACAAATAAATACATAAATAAATAAATACCACGTCCACCACGTTTTCCAGGTGAACCTTGGTTAGCCGGTTCCCTCTAGGTTTTCCTTCTCCACTTGTCGCATAGGTGGCAAAGTGTTATCGGAGAGCCAACATTAAATGAGCAATGCCCATTCCTTTGGGAGTTCTGTGGTAGAATAGATTTAGAAAAGATGAGACCAGGCCATCGATTGAGGTCACTAACATCAAGCTTCCTTCAGTGCCTTGTAGATATATCTTGCACCGATTATCCCAAAGGTTTTTTTTCATGACTGGTGAAGGAACTGAATCAGAGGGCATCTGGTTCACTCAGGCTGACCTGGAAAATTGATGTTAAAACAGAGTGTATGTTTCTGTTATAGGTATAGCAGCTAGTCCAGTCTCCACGTCATCTACTAGATTACAGAGGTGTTCAAAGACCAACATGTTGGCAGGGAGAACTAAAGTTTTGAAGCAGGTGAATGTTGGGGTTGTGGCAACTGAGGAGTCAGAGATGAGCGACTGCAGCCTTGACATCAGCTGTAGCACTGTTACCCGGTCTGCATCTAGTTTGTCAGAACCAGATCAGGAAGCCAGAATGCCCATGGATGGCTTGATGAGAGTTTTAAAACGTGATGAAGCAGAGAGTAATGAGGTGTTGAGTGACTGTAGCACTGTTAGTGCCGAGAACAGCACCGCCAGTGCACCCAGTGCGTCAGATGCGGAACAAGAAAACACATTGAGACAGCGTCAACATGTTCTGATGGCAAACAATTCACACAAGCACGGCGAGATAAAGAATGAAACGATGACTGCTCGGAAAGATTTCGATGCAGACTGTGGAATCTCGTGTAGCAATGCAAATATCACTGTCTGCCAGCCTGTAGCTGTGTCAAGTACCGACAACTCAAACAAAGACCAGGTTGTCATTTCAGCCTCAACCCGTGTCCAGAATTACCTTGCAAGTCTGGGATTACCAGGTATTTTTGTTTATGTATGTGTATATATGGTAAGCTTTCAACATGCCTGTAAGGTGAATATATTTTGAAACTCGGTTCATTGTCTCTCCAATACATTCAATGCATTGGAGAGGCTATGTTATCACTGTGATGTTTGTGTGTGTGTTTGTGTGTACTGTGTGTTAACGAGTTGGCTGTCGAGCGATTACGTCCGCAATTCTTTACCTATTTTCACCAAATTTTGCATGTAGCTCGGAAATGTGGTTGCCGACTGGTTGGGTCGACGCCAGAGATAAACCGGAAGTAGATTTCCGATTTTAGAGGTGTACAAATTCCAATTTTGGCATTTTCTCAATTGTGGTTGCTGCATTTTTATATGGATTATCACAAAAATCCCAACAGAGTTAATATTAATGAATGTTGACATAAATGTACTTGGTGGTCGACGAAACCGGAAATAGATTTCAAATTTTAAAGAGGTGCAAAATCCGATTTTGGTATCCCGTTTAGGCTTTCATCCATTCTCGAACGAATACGTCCGCAATTCTTCACCGAATTTTACCAAATTTTGTTTGTGGCTTGGAAATGTGGTCGGATCAATGCCTGTTGTTTCTGAGACAAACCGGAAGTGGACATCTGATTTTAGAGGTGTGCAAATTCCGATTTTGGCAGTTCCTTGTTTGCAGTTACCACGTTCTTCCATGGATCGTCACAAAAATCTAAACAGAGTTGAAATTCACCATGTTCGACTTTGTACTCAGTGATCAACTAAACCGGAAATAGAATTTGGATTCTAGAGATGTGCAAATTTAGGTTTCCATATTGATTTTATTCTGTTGTCAAACGATTATTAACGCAATTCATTACTGGTTTTGACAAAATGTTGCATGCGTCTCGGAAATTTGGTCAAGTCAAGTTCAATGCCTACTGTTTCGGAGACAAACCAGTAGTAGATATCCGATTTTAGAGATGTGCATATTCTGATTTTGGCATTTTCTCTGTTGCGGTTGCCGTGATTTTCCACGGATCATCAGAAAAATCCCAACAGAATTAAAATAATGAGCGTTGACCCTGTATGGTCAACAAAACCGGAAATAGAATTCAAATTTTAGAGAGATGCAAATGATGTATGCATGCGACTGTCTCTGTTGCATTAGAGAGACCAGAGTTAGATAGAACACTGTGCTTGTTAAAGAAGATAATTGCCATTAGATTTGAATTCTGTTGACTTACAATATTCAGATCTTAGTTTAAGACTGACTTTTGATCTGGCTTTGACGCTGTTGGTTGGGTGAGAGAAATAGCATTCTACAGTTGTTTTTGATATTGAGTTTATTATCTTACTAACGTTGATGCAACCTACTCAGGCCTTTATTTGCTAAAGTACAATATTTCATTATAAATTATCACAAATCATTACACGCTAAAGGTGCAGTATAGCCTAAATTATTTTGAAAGTGCTGTTAAGCTTCTATGAAACAACCAACTAACTAGCGTAAAAATCTTCTGCAATAATTCCTAAAGGTTCTCTTTCCAGGAACTTGGTCCAGCCTTGATTTACTCCTGAAAATAAGGCCAGTTGAACAAAAGCTGTGCGTGGTGCCGTGGTTGTTTAATGTTGATTGGCATTTAACTGTTTGTACTTGCGACAGTGAAACGTGGTCGTGGTCGACCACGAAGAAAACCTCTGCCTCTTGAGGAGCTGTCATCTGTAATGGTGCTAGATGGAAGCGCTGCTGTGCCACTTTTGGTATGACATGCTCTAAGTTGTTGTTGAGTAAGTTGTTAATCATCATCTAATTAATTTTTGGGTACACAATTGCTCTGAAGTTTCCCTTCAGTATTTGGCACTGTTGGTTGGGTGATGAGAAAGTCACATGGTTGGTGTATAAGTTTCTCTTCTGTAACAAGTAAAGGAATAAAAACTGTGAAACCAGCTGACCCAGGTTGCATCAAAATGGGAGAGTGTGTAGTACTGTAGTTGTTCCTGAAGTTGATACTAAGTTTAATTTTTGAATGTTGGTGATTTACTAATGTGTGTATGTGGTTAAGGAAGAGAAATGTCAATTTTGAGGGCAAGGGCATGCGGACAATAAAACTAATCTAACAAAATCCTTCACTTCTTAAGTGAGGGTGATGGCTGACACAGGTTCGGGTTGACCTTTATAATGGCCGGTCTGTCATCTGTTGTAGTCGTCTGTCGTCGTAACACTCGCATATACAACGTAACTCACCAGGGGGCAGCACGCGGCGGGCCAGTAGTGTTATGTCCCGTCAGGTCGACACCTTGTTGTTGTGGCAGCTGCATTAGCACAAACTGTTTTAAATTATGCAGTCTTTTTAGTATGTGAAGCCAAAAACACAGTCAGTAAACGGAGTACACTTCATCTGTCGGTTGCTCTATTTTATGATGTCGGAGTTAACACACGTGTATGTATTGGCTGATAACACTGACCGTTTTGTTTGTGAATCAGGACTCTGAGTTGAAATCTTCTTTGCCGCTGCTGCTGTCAAACGTCACCGAGCCAAGTCCTGAAGAGACGCAGACATCCATTGTCATTGAGCAGGAAGACGGAACTGAAAAACACATTGTCCTGGCAACGTCGCAGACAAATATAGGAAACACTACATACCAGGGTGAGTATTTCTATATTTATTATTTTTAGTTTTTACAATGTTTCCTAGAGTGCTTTCATACCATTGTTTTGGTGACAGGAGGAACAGCGATCACTGTCACCACCTCCACGTCTGTTTTGACGGCCATTTTTCGGGTGAACTTCGCTGGTTTCAACGTCAGCTTTCTTCATTTGTTCCTGAAAAAGAACTTTGCCCCCTCCAATAGACAGCATCTGAGCTCTGGTGCTTTTCTGGAGAATAAGAGGGAAGATAATCAGATAACGCACTGTGCTGTATTGTGTACGACAGTTGTGCACATTGATACGCACAGACACGTGAGCAGTTCTTACATTTTTGTATGTTTAGTTAGGTTTAGATTTCTTTTTGTGTGTTTATTTAGGTTTTGTCGCGTGTGTTTTTGCGTGTTAGCTTAGGTCATTTTGTTCTTGTGCTGCTTGCTTTTGTCGTGTTGGTTTTAGTTTGTACAGTACTATGCCAAGAGATTGGCTGGGAAGTACGTCTCCGAAGTGACCTATTTCATGTCTAGTGGAACGTAAAATCAATCAATCAATTAATCCTGATAGAGAACATCTGGAATACGTGGCACAGGTTTTACAGGACAGATGCTATTCCTGTTATCCAACCAACATGGTCAAAACACTGAAGAAAACTCCAAGCACTGGCTCTTTACCAGTGAAAATCATTATTTTTGCTGCACTGCTGGACTCTTGACAGACAGTGCATTGCTATCTTTATGCTGGTGTCTCATAGGACCGACCAGTGACCAGTGACCAGTGACCAGTGCCCATAGTTAACAGTGGGAAAAGCACAGTAGAAATACATGTTTCTGTTACTACTGTTTGTTATGTCAAGGCTTGAGAGGTCTCTCTCGGATTTGTGCCACACTGTAAGCAGACTGGATTAGTTGCTGTCCTGACCTTTATCAAAGGCCAAATAAACCAGAACTGCATTATGTGAATGGTTTGATCACCATTTGTTCCACCAGTCATCTTTGCATTTTATTGCTTGCTGAGGAAACAAAGCGCACCTTTTGGTTTATGAAAATGAAATGAAATGTAGATGAACATGTAAAGGGTGCCATACTCCTTAGTATAGAGTATAGGCGAGGTGCTGATCTCCCTTTGTTAGGCCATTGAACCCATAGTACTGTTGGATGCATCACACATAGTCTGTGTCATTCTGTGACACTTGGCAGGCCTACAGTTACCGTCCCATCTGTAGAGCACCGCCACTACCGCTTGGATGGTACTTATTTCCCATTCCACTGAGGGTAAAAGGCCGAGTTGGTGACATTCCGAGACATTATACCCGCATATGGTCACGAATCTTAGTATTAACTGGGCTTGACATAGAGTAACTTGGTTGATGGACCAACAACATAACCACCACTTCACTATTGTGGATGGAGCATGATTAACCAACCAGTTCGAGGTCGATGATGAAAAAAAGACATGTCATCATTTTGCACTTAGCAGCGTGAAACTGTTGTCTGTGGGTGCTGACGTCTGTTGCAGATGATATCTCAGTGGATGACAAATCTTGTGGCACATATCTAGCTCATGGCTCGGATGGACAAGCTGCACAGAATAATGTTATGCATCTTTTGATGGTCCCCAAAAAAGAACCAGTTAAAATCGGTAATTCACGTTGCCAAACGTCATTTAGTCGCATAATCATAATATTTTATTTTCATTTAAGCTTGGGTATTAGATAGTTTAGTCACATGTTTTCTGCATGCCTTTTGAAGCTCTTGAAAAATATTGCGATACATATATGTTTCCTTTCTTATAAGGTAACCTACCGGTAATATATGTGTATACATATAACAAGAGACTTAACTGTCACGAGCAGATCACATTTTAATGATAGTGGCAGAATAGATGATACATTGCAATATATAACAAGTGTCCAAAGTAACTAATTTGGCAAAAGGCCGCATCACCATCTTGTCGTGCCTCCTGCTGGGCAGGCACATTTGTCTGAACAATGTGCAATGCACTCATGCATAGGTATGTTACAGTGGGCCAGTACATACATGTCCTGCCTCAAAAGTGCCCCTTTCCATGAGAACGTCTGGACCCCGATCTAATGGTTCCTTGGACCCACTTGAGTCACCCACTAGCCATTTTTGCAGAGCTCACCCATATGTCCGAACACACAGACAGACAGATGATGCTAAGTGCGACGTGTAGCAATAAGCCGCATCTTTTGCACTGTGTAGAAACTATGTGTCCTAAAGACGTCACTTGTCCCTGCTGAAACAACAGCAATGGCCTGGAACTGTTCCATCCAGCAGATGTTCTTCCTTCGCACTTGTGCCAAGAGTAGCCTGTTTGCAGTTTCCTGCTGCCCTTTCATTGTTTTACACTGTTGTTTGGCCAACAAGAAGGTATCTAGACTATCAAGAAGTCTACCTCCAACAGGGTGCCTTTTTTGGAAACTTTTTGGGGATGTAATATGACCTGGATTAATTTGAGCAATGTAGGCTGGTAAGACGGACTGCACTGGTGTTGTGTAGCGGTGCGTGCATCTGACATTGATCTTGAGAAGCTGAAGTGCCAGATGTGTGAGTTCCAGGGCCTGCATGCACACCAGCTGCAGCAGCATCTTTCTGATGATCATGCCGACGAGTTCAGCCGTCTGATAGGATGCCGTTGCTGTGACTTTGTGTTCTTCTCTGAAGACGATCTCAAAGAACACTTCAAGGCATGCTGCTTACTTATGCATGTAAATCTTGATATCTGCAGCAGTTAAACATTTGAATGTCTTTTCAAGCCTCCATTTGGTGGAGATACTTAGAGAACGTTTTGCTGATGATGTACTTAGAAATAGCAGATGAAGAGCATATGGTAAACGAAGCTGTTATTCTATTGTTCAGTGGTAGAACGTCGATCTTTGGCTTTCAAACTTTCCCTGTCTTGCACTCGACCTGTTGCCACTTGATGAAAATACTGAGCAAGTAGAAAAATGTGCAGTCATATCGACATGCACACTCACATTGCTCCGCATCCCTGCCCATCCCCATTGCGAAGGTTAAAACCCTGACCCGAGGCTTAGGGTGAGGATTTGACCTTTTGACCTCAGGGTCAGCGCATGTCGAGGTCCTGCCATGGACTATATGTCTACCGACTTTGGTGCTGATAGCGCAAACCGTTTCCTTTTAGAGTGCAGACAGACAGACAGATGCGACTGAACACTCTACCAATGCCAGTTGCTATACAGCCGGTGTGGGTAATGATTGGCTGGGGTGAACTTCTCTGAAGTGACTTATTTTGTTGGATCGAGAGGGAAGTGAAACCTTAACTCAATTAATTGATTCTGTTGAACTTTCATTGTTAGTCATAGGTTCATTGCTGTCATGTTGTGTAGAGAAATCATCCAAAAAACATGTGCAGTGATTGCGGGTTCATGTCAGAACACATGTATGTTATACGGCGGCATATGCAGAGACACAGCCTGGCAGGCTGCGAATGCCACGTGTGTGGTCGTCGTTACAAGGTTAGAACTGTGCCGTCTTGTGTATGTTACTTCACGTGAAGCAGTAAATATTTAATTATATCAAGTGGTCAGAGAATTTTGATGAAAGACTTCATCGCATGTCGTGTTGTTATTGAGGATTGAATGATCTCTTTTACTGCATACATTGCAGCGGAGACTCCCAATGCTTCAGTGGGTCGGACAACCCCAAATTCCTCCTTTCTACGGGGATCTCGACCCATGTAATACATGGATGCTTGGTCCCACATGAGTCAGCCCCCAAATGGCATCTCTGCAGTTTGATCCATTTTTGTATAGTGAGTCAGTGTGACCAACATATAGACACACACAGACGTGCAACACCTGTAGAAATAGGCCACATCCTTTGCACCTGCGTGCAAGCGATGTGTTCTAATAATAATAAAGATCTTATAAAAGCATTTCTATAGCACCATAGGCTCAGAAGATGCTGGGAACAACAAACTGAAAATTTCACTATGAGGGCTTCAGTGCTTTAGAGAAAGTCGCAAGTTACAGATCCGTGCTTTTGAGTCATAAATGTGGGGGATACACAGCATTTTATTGTAAAAAATAATATATATCTGTACTTAATGTCATGTTTAACGTTGCATACTGCAGCTGTTTAATATAGCAGTCATGGCATCTTTAAGCTGAGAAAGTAAGCAATCAAAAGATGCTTTATTTTTCCCACTTACCTGCATTGCCTGAGAAACGGGAAACCCGTACATTGCATATTATTAGTTAAATGGCATTTGGGTTGTGTTGTGTGCATGATTTGCCAGTGCACTGGTTTGCCAAAAAAGAAACAAAATTGTCGTCTGCAACGTACCGTATTTAATAGCAGCTAACATTTGTACAAGATATTTCACTCCGGGCTTGATGAAGAAAACTCACATGTTTAACACAGTGACTGACAGTATGACTGACTTGGTAAACATGAAGTATGAAGGTAACAGACGGCAGGTTATAGAGCTTCCTATGTTTTGTCTATTGCATTCAATCAATTGTTTTGCAGTAACCATGTGATAATGTGAAAGGTTTTCGACAGTTAGTGCTTTTATTGGCTAAGCAACATGCAGCAGTTAATTGACTTGATGCAATTTACGGTTTCCTGTTTTTTTCTTCTTCAGGCAGTGCAGAGGTGGAAAATTTAAACATATTTTGATTGCTTACTTTAAGTTATTTATGAATGACATGTCTGCCAAAAATTACCACACTCAGTTCATCTGTGTCAAAGTTATGGGAAGCCAAAGGTTGTTTTTTGGACACAGTGTAGATAATTTTGTTAGCGTATAAAGTGTATTTTATGGTGTCAGAGAACTGACATAAAGGGAGCAAACCCCCCCACTGTCTTGAGTCTCTTGGTGAATGATGAAAGGATGATGCTTGTAGGATCTTATTTGGTTCAAGTCAGTGGTTTGGCACTGTTGGTCATTGTTGATTGAGAAAGGAAGAACATTTGGCCCTGCCCATACCCATAAAAGCCTGTGCCACAGCCCACAAAGATTACCATCTGGACCAACTGGAGGAAGAAGAGGGGGAACCGGGTCACCCATATTCATCTGCTAAACAACTATTAATAGCTAGGTGGTGATATATTATTGTGTTTGTAGAAATGATGGTGACTGTTGTTGTGTGTGATGCGGCAGGATCAATACATACTGAAGATGCACATCAAGATGCGGCACATGGAGCCAGATGTGTTGTTTCAGTGTAATATCTGCTCCAAGATGTTTACGCGAAAAGCACATCTCAAACGCCATCTGCGCATTCACAACCCCGACAAACCATACAAGTGTCCTCACTGCGACTACAGGTTACCAGTTGTACCATGGTCTGTTGTGGCATGGTCTGTGTGTCTGTTGGTCATGTTCGTGAACTGTGCAAAAACGGCTGAAATGAATTTGGGGAACTGACTCAGGTGGGCCCAGGGAACCATGTTTTAGATGGGGTAGAGATCCCCCGTGGGAAGGGACAATTTTTGGGGTTGTTCGGTCGATTGAAAAGCACTGGGAGTCAGTGCTGCCAGCTTTATGCAGCAAAAAAATCAATAACGGTGACAGCGGGACTACGGCTGTTCGCTGTCTCATTACATTGTCCCCGTGATAAATTCGCCTCCTACAATGCAGCCTTTTGTCAAAATTCTTTGACCGCTTATTACTGTTCTGGCACATGGCAGCTATGGCCAGGACGTCAGAGAGCCAGCAGAAAGAGCAGCAGCCTTTGCCTCAGCAGCCCGGTGATGGATGAAGGAAAAAGATAAAGCCAGGCCACTGGTTGGGATCAGTGCTTTGTGTTCCTTCAATGCTTTGTCACTGTTGGTTGGGTAATGGGAAGAGCATCCGACCCGTTAAGCCCCGTCCACACCAGCAACAGTGGCGAAGCAACATTGTTGAATGCTACAAGTCGAACGATTCTTTCGACAAAGTCGAATGTCATTGTTTTGACTTTGTCGAATGGACGAAATTTTATGATAAACTCGTTCGACGTTGTTGCCGTTTTTGGCAACAAAGTCAAATATTGCTTCGACAAAGTCGAACGTTGCTACGACATTGCTACCTGTTGCTCCAACATTGTTGCTGGTGTGGACAGGGCTTTAGAAACCTGTCTGTGCCACTTATCCCTAAAGGTTCTGTTCTAGAAGCAATGAAGGAAGAAAACCGAGGGGAACCAGCTAACGTAGAGTTGTCAGGAAAACAGTGAATCAACAGAGATGGTGGAGGGCAGGCAACTGTGACTCAGTGACAATGTTACCAAGACAGTAAACTCTGATTAGAGTGATCAGGGTTTATTTTTCACGGAGAACTACACGAATCACTGTTGAAGACACACAAGGACACCCGTTCAATGGCCTTTTTCAGGCGAATCTGCGTTGGCACAGTTGTCCCTTAACCGTGTCAGATGATTGATGCCATTCCTGGCGCCTGCTAAGAAGATCACTGCCTGAGCCTTCCTTTCTGACTCCCAAGTAAGTGTTGCTGCCTGTGTGTCAGCTTGCCAGTGCCACTAACAAGTGGAGACAGGTAAGGCATCTTATCAAAATTGCAGTACGCAACAAAAACGTTTTTCTCTCAGTTTAGCACATCTAAGCTATCAACTGGGAGAGTGATGGGACAGATTAGTGTTAAAAGGAGTCTGTTATCTTCTGTCCCATGAAAATGGATGATAGTTTCATGAGTTATGAAACTTGACAATGCTGTGTGATAGTGCATGCAGCTCTTTGTTGGCACTGATTCACCTGTATGGTGATGTGCCGTTAAGAAATTATGCGATTGATCACTTTGTGATGGTGTGAGTGCAGAGGCTGCGAGAGGTCCGACATTACGAAACATGTTCTTGTTCACGACCAACCACAGCATACTTGCGATATCTGCAATAAGACTTTCAGGCACATAAAGAACAAGGAACTGCATTTGAAGAGGTTGGACACTGCACGCATTGGCTATTTTATTTTCTAATTCTTGTAGCATCACAGAGTTTGCCTTATCATTGACTCTGTCAAGAGATTGTGTTTTTGCCTAAGTTTGATTGGTGTTTGTCCATCTCCAGGATTAGTAAAAAATTACAAAAGGATTTTATATTTGTTTTGGAAAGAGAAAGGATTAGATTTTGGGTGATCTGGAACTTGCATTCGGGGAGCTTTAAATCAATGTGCATTGTGGGATATTTATTTTAATGGCTGTTTACCAGGTGAACCTGGGTTAGCTTCAGTTTTCATCCTGCACTTGTCCCAGAAGTGAACCGTTGGGATAAGCCCCTTGGGTTTTTTTATGGGCCGGATGTCAGCCAAGCAGTAATATAAAAGCAGTGACAGAAACACTAAACTCTGGTTTCTTCCTTTCTTCATCCACCCCCGAGATTGCGATTCCAGATTTTCTTCACTCTGTGTGCATTATACGTGATACTGTTGCCACGATATGCTATGCTAGCGAGGTATATGCTGTCATCCCGTGTCTGTCTGTCCGTCTGTCACAGGCCGGTATTGTACCAAAATCGATAAATATAGGATCACGCAAACAACACCATACAATAGCCCAGGGTCTCTGGTTTTCTGACGCCAAAGATCTAGGAGAAACTCCGACGGGGTCACCCCCAAAAGGGGTGCCAAAAAGAAGTGGGGTAGGTTCAGAGTGGCAATTTTGGACCAGTATATTGCTATATCTCAGAAACGGCGCAAGATAGGGACATAGTTACTTGTATGTGCTCAATTGAATAGCGCTATTTCCAGGGACCTTGAGTGACCCCTAACTACCCCAAACCACCCCATTTTCGACATTTTGTATAGCCTGTCATATCTACATAATGGGTTGAGATAGAGACTTCAAATGTAGTAGATAGGTTGATCGTAGCAATTCCTAGCCCGCAGATGGCAAACCATCCATGAAGGGGGCATGGTCAGGTCACATGAACCATTTAAATTTTGGTGGGCACTAACCATATCTCTAGAATGGCTGAAGCTAGAGTGGTCAAATTTGGTGCACAGGTAGGCTTTGTCAAGTCCCAGCATAATAATGACAAATCACCCTTAAAAGGGGCATGGTCTGTGTCATATGACCCACTTTAAATTTTGGGTCCCCAAGTTAGAATCGTCAACTTTTGCATACAGGTAGTAGGTGCAAAATCCTAGCTTTCAGATGACAAACCACCCCTAAAAGGGATATGTTCAGGGTCACATGGCCGATTTTCAATTTTCACACCCGCAATCATATCTTCGGAACGTCTGAAGTGACAGTCGCCAAATTTTGTGTGCAGGTAGAATATATCAAGTGTTCTAGCTTTGGGATGACAGATGCCCAAACGGGCGTTGTCAGGTTAAAAAATTTTGCTCCAGTCAAAACTTTGGAATCGGCAAAGCTCGGCACTTCAAACTTCGTGTGCTAATTGGTACTGCTGCATGCATAATATATTACCCCTATAAGGATGTGTTCAGAGTCACGTGACCCTTTAAATTTTAGGAAATAAGTGATAATATCTCGTAAATGATGCATAGTTGCACTGGAAGACTAATAGGAAATCGTACGTGGCCTATCGAATGGCATCAGTGCCAGTGACCTTGAAGGTCACTGTTGGTGATTGAAACCTTTCCAACTCACATACCTCAAGAAACATAGCACGAACTTACTAACATACCACGTCTCGCAGTCCCTCTGTGATAGCTGAGCTTCTTGTTGTTATTATTATTGCACTTTCGATTCATTTATGTGACTGATGGCACACTTTATAAATGTTTTTTCTTACTTACTCAATATGATAGTGGAAGGGTCATTGCTGCCTGTATGTCATCTCTACAACGCCATTACCACATTGTAATGTGTATTTTACTGTAGACAGGAAATCCCAGTATGGGTCGTTAACTGCTTATGTTGGCATGGGAAATCCACATCCACTATGGGAAAATTGCACGGTATGATCAGCCTAATGGAAGTTTTGCAGTCTCCACGTTCTTTCTGATTTTCCATTTTTTACTTTGCCCTTTGGTTGGAGTGCAAAGTATTGTGATCAGCGTATCAGTGTGTCTGTCTGTGTTTTTCTGTCTGTTGTTCTGTCTGCTAGCATATCTCATAAACCATGTGTCCAAATTTCACAAATTATTCCGTACATGTTCTCTATGGCCCTGGATCTGTCCTTCTTTGACAACAGTGTCATATGTTATTTACTTCCGGTTTTGTGGATGACGTTATGTTTTCACATAATGGAGCCAATGAGCCAGAATCAAACACGATGTTGTTTCATCGAGTTCAGCAGGTGGTAGCACTGGGGGGGGGGAAGTTTCTGTCTAAGATTGCAGGCTTGTTAAAGTTTGCAATGTGCATTGTGAAATACTGCGTGCGTCAGGCACCGAGGTCAGCGCGACTACAAGTGCGTATTCTGTGAGTTCTATGGTTACACGTACACGGACATCCGCAAGCATCAGGAACGTAAGCACGCCGGCCATCGGTCAATAATGTGCAGCCGATGCTGCATGACCTTCAAGTCGGAGCACCTGCTTGAGGTATTTCATCAGAACATCAGTCGTAACTGTCATAGTTGTCCTAGCTGAATAAAAGGCAACAGCCTTCAGATGCTTAGAAAAGAAATTACGGCTTATAGTCTGGAAACTATGGTACATTAGCTTCGATTGTCACTTAGAGAGATGAAAAGAGTAATTTTCTATCCTCTTATGAATAAGATACGCTTACTCATTACTGCTTTTTAGTGAACGGAGTACATACGCCCATGTACACAGTACTTTAATAGCAATTTTCCAGGTAAAGCTGAGTATTGAGTGATAAACAACAACAATACGGATTTCTATGATTATGGTGATGCAGAGTTCTGCCAGTCCGTTTGATGAATGCAGTCTCAGCACCAGGTGGCCGCCCACCCTCAAACCAAGCCAGTGGACTTCGGCTATGAGTTTGCCTCTAGCCTGCTGTCGTCCACATCCACCGTCGCCATTTATTATTATTACTCTGACCTGAGTTGAGCTAGTGTGTGTGACAGGTGCACCAGCAGACCAAGTGTCAGCCGGTAGACGCAGCCAGTGACAGTGACATGAATGATGTGGCCAACTCGTCCGACATGCTACAGTACGTCAACGACAGTAACCACCTTGGAGCTGGTGACTCGCAGCTCATCGCTGGCACTGCTGAGCCAATGTCATCATCGTCTTCCAGCTACAAAGTCTTTGTCAACGGTAATCCTGGTGAGTATGTTGGCAAAACCGTAAGTAATGTGTTTCATGGTCTGTTGAATCTGGCTGGGTGTGGTGGACAAAGCCTACTTGGTCACTGGGCCTACCAGTAGGTATGAAGCAGAGTATGTGTCTGTGGATCTGTCTGTTCACATATCTCAAAAACCACGTCCAAATTTCATGAAATCTTCTGTACATGTTACCTGTGGCCGTGGCTCAGTCCTCTGACAACTGCAATATGTTATTTGCTCCAGACTTTCCAGTACAGCTATATATAACTGACCACTGATTCTTAAACTAGGGCACAATATCTAAATTTGATCAGGCCGGATTTTTTTAAAATATTTGTACTATTTTTTGTGTCACGTGACTTTGAACTTGGCAGAAACGTCAGTTGTGAAGAGTCCACCATCTGTCCCGCACGGGGCTAATTTTTTAAACTGCTAAGTATTTGACATTAATTGACAAAAACGCTCGTCTCTTGCAGAGAAACCACAAGCTATGTGCACATAAAAGCAACAGCAAGGTGCCCAACTGACACTGTGCAAATGTACACATTGTCTCTGTGTTTTCCATTAAACTTTCTTCCATTACATGTTTGAGATCCTACTGAATGACGTGCTTGTGCTCTGTAGATGGGCTGAACCTGCTGGAAGAACAGATGGGAGGTGGTGAAACAATGTCGAATGCCGAGATAATTAGCTGCAACAGCAGCATCGGTCTAGTTTCACCGGCTGTCGACGTGCCACTGGGCCTACTAGAACACTGACTGTTCATCGTTAGCTTTCAGTTCGTTGAATTTAGTGCAATCTCTCGCCATAGTCCACAGTTGTTCGAGTTATGTCCATTGATAGTCTGTTGTACTGACATATGTAGCTTCATATCGATCATTAGGACGTTTGTGTAAGTTTCTCAGGAAAATTAACCAATGTTTTGAGTAATGTCTGGTTAAAGACAAAACCGATATTTGGCAGCATGGTCACAATCTAGACTGTTGCAGCAGGTATGCCATTGCTACCACACTCAGCATTAACCCGATGAGTAGCATTAGATTTCTGTACTGTAAAGCTTAGTATGTCGACCACAAGCATATCTCACCTGCGTGACTGTTATTTATTTCCGAAAGCGTGTTATGAATGATTGTTTCTGCTGAATGTTTCATCTGCCAAGCTCACTGAATAGTGTATATTGTGAATTGATATTGCATTAATAATTGCAAAACTGCCTTGAAGCAGACTCTATGACTAGTAGCAGTAGTCTGCTCACATATTGCCAGCTCACCGGCTACGATTCTGCACTGCAGCAATGCCATAAAACTACAGTATTTGTATTACGTGCATTTTAGTCCACAAATATATTACAATAGACAGTTTTACCCATTTCACTGGTAAACAGATCATTTCATTAAACAATTACCTGAACCACAGTAAACAGTCAGCTTCAATTACATTTATTTTTACAACAATGTGACGGTTTTGACGGCGGATTTAGACCGCTTTCCACTGTCTTAAAAAGACTACGAAAATCATCAGTAAATTTTTCTCAAACATATTTTACTTAAGAAATATAAAATGTCCTAGTTTTGTAAGATGGTTCCCTGATCATCTTCCAGATTTTTTTTTTACATTTTGGACGATTGTCAAACAAGACTGCTAGAACC
>Ga0209780_1001049_pt1 | contig 17224 bp, 10 predicted proteins | sample WorMetexBAHAMAS2_FD_187384 | JGI IMG/M metagenome (GOLD analysis project Ga0209780, IMG submission 187384) | Marine gutless worms symbiont microbial communities from Max Planck institute for Marine Microbiology, Germany - Inanidrilus exumae... | ecosystem: Host-associated > Annelida > Digestive...
AATTTAAGAATCCGTTGTCATTTGTCAGCCCCCATTATAAATGGGGGAGGAGATAGTTTGAAAATGGTCCAAAATTGTCAAATTTCCGACTTTCATGGGCTCCTGACCTTGACCTTGACCTTGGATCCGAGCATGGTCATTACCCTTTTTCATCTCTCATCGAGTACTACCTGTATACCAAATTTCATTGAAATCGAAGAAACTTCTTGTGGACGGACGGACGGACGGATATTTGCCACCCGTAGTATTAGGTCGACTTCCAAAGGTTGGAAGTCGACCTAAAAATGACCTTGAAGGTCATTTAAAGGGCATTGGCAATAATGCCATTCGATAGGCTACATACGATTTCGTATTAGTGTTCTATTGCAACTATGTTTCTATCTTGCACCGCTAACGAGATATTATCACTTATTTCTCAAAAATTTAAAGAGGTCAAGTGACTCTGAGCACAACCTTTTGGGGGTAACATATCATGCATGCGCTAGAACTTCTGTGTATCAATAAGAATACGACATATAAAGTGCTCAGCTTCACCAATTTCAAAGATATGTTTAAGGGGCAAAATTAAAAAAAAACAAGTCACGTGCCGCTTACCACGCCAATTAGGGCATAGTTTATCGTGATAAGTCTAGCACTTGATATATTCTACCTGCACACAAAATTTGGCGTCTCTCACTTCAGCCGTTCCGGAGATATGACTGTGGGCGTCGAAATTGAAAATAGGTCATGTAACCCTAACCACGCCTCTTTTAGGGATGGTTTGTCACCCGTAAGCTAAGACATGATAATAGTTTACCTGTGTATAAAGACAGACAGACAGACAGACAGACGGACGGACGGACGGGAGGACACGCGACAACAGCATATACCGCGCTAGCATAGCGTTGCACGGTAATAATATTAACAACAACAACAACAACAAGGCAATCGTAGATATCAGACTTCCCCCGTGGTATGCAATCGCACCAGCAAGGCGATGAATGCATTTTTTGTTATATTTGCAGATGGACCACTATAATTCTCAGCGGCTTAATTCTCCCTTAATTGACTCTATATACGTTCTTACCCTAATTCCCATTAACACTAAATTAACTTTGTTTTCCTATACGTCCATGCATCAAAGTCACTGGTATATTTTTTCTTCGCCAACGTTCACCGTTACCATAGTAACAACAGCTACGGCGACGTGCGTTTCGGTAATTCTTCCCATTAATCGTCAAATTTCTCTGTTCCTCTTTTACTTCAGTTGCGAGTAATTGCGATATAGTTAGTCAAAACTGATTGATTGATTGATTGATTGATTGATTGAGTTAAGGTGTTACGTCCCACCCAACACAAAATAGGTCGATTGGTTGGGAGATAAACGTCCGCTTTCAGCACAAAAATAGGCTATATCGGGGACAAGGTTTTGGGTGGAGATTTAGTTCCGCTAGGTTAAGGATGGCCAACGATGCAGTAACATCCCGACCTCGTTGCCTTTTTGTTCAGCACTCGTGCGGCGCGTTCTGAATGGCCTGCAACTTCTGCAGCAGCTCGTCGCTGACACCGTACAGCAGACTGTTGCAGTAGTCGAGACGGCTGCTGACGACCGCGTGCACGTTCAGCGATGACCGCACGAGACGAAGTTGACGCAGTTGAAACAGGCACGTGCGAGACAGCAAGAAGACGTGGTCAGCCATACTCAGCTGGCTGAGACTAAGTATAGGCCTAGTATAGTACCAGAAAATGGACTTCGACGCCCCAGCGTCGACATGGATGCTTACGCCACTACATGATTTAAACCTGCTGTGACCTTGACCTTTGACCTTCAGAATCTAATCAGGTCATCAGTATGGGCTAGTAAATATTCCCTGTCAGTTTTATCAAAGTTGTTCAAGAAAGCCATGAAATATCACGGTTAACAATATGTGACCGGATGAACGAACGGACAAACGTGGCAACGGGACAACTTGAAAATATAATGTGGGAGTGGGATGGCGAAGGCATAACGCACCTGCTTCATAGTCGCCGTATCCGATGGTGGTGAGCGAGATCAGAGCATAGTAGACACCCTCTCCGATCGTCCAGTCTTCCAGCTTCTGAAATATAAAGGCCGGAATGATGGCGAAGAAGAAAAGAAAGACGGCGAAGCTGATGATCGTGCGGGCGACGTGTTTGCCGAGCGACCAAGTGCATCGGAGCTCGTCGTTATCGTCGAAGCGGCAAGGTCGCAGGAAGCATCGGTCAAGCCCTCGACTCAGCCACCCTCCGACAGCGGCAAGTGTCGTGATCTGCAGGGGAATTCCAATCAGTGCGTAGATCACCGTGAATGCTCGACCGCCGTCAGACTTGGGCGTTACGTGGCCATAACCTGTAACAGCAGTACTGAAACGCTTGCGTCCATTCTGGCCTGACGTGCTCATAGGGAGTGTTTGCTTTAAAAAGGCTCAGCACTATACTGCTATTGTTTTAGCTCATATTTATGTTGTATAGGCGCTGCATGGGCGCACTAATAAATTCTCTTATTATTATGATGATGATGATGATTCTGCAGTTAGAAATAGGTAACGATCCTCGGTTTGAGCTGGAAGACAATAACATTAGAAAAATATAATTTAGGGATGAATTTTCAACGCGAGTACTAGTCTCTGAGAACCTTATCCTATTATATCTAAATGGTACAAACTGGCCCGTTTACAACCAAATGTAAGGGCGACAGAGTCATAGCTCCAAAACGGCAAATACCACTTTCGTAGGATTCCACCTATAACGCTAAGCACGTTCTTACCAGCGAAGTCATGTGGCAGTTGATGGCTTTGAGCTCTACTGGTAGGCCTATTGCTAAAATGGCCATTTAGTCCGTGCTACAGTGACATTCGTAGTGAGTTATGATTTTTGACACGATTTCGCTGATAACAGCGCGTTTAACGTTCTAGGTGAAATTTTACCAAAGTGATATTTGCCGTTTTAGAGCTATGACTCTCTTCCCTTACACTTAGTTGTAAACTGGCCAGTTTTCACCATTTATATTTGCTGTTGTATTACTAAGATATAATTGCAAATATCTGTATTTGCCTGTTCACAAAATTTTTTAATTTTTAAAGGATCAGTGGGCACTGCGGAGATATGACATTTTTAATTTTAAAAATAACGGTCATGCGCTATTTTATATTGAAAAAGTTGAAATTTTCAATCGTCGATTTTGTTCAGAGTGGGCCTACGCGTCCTACAGCCAGATTTTGTTGCAACTGCTTCAATGCTTGCATAATAATGGCGTTTAAAAAATTTCAGTAGTTCTTTAAATAGCGGCCGCCGCCATCTTGGATTTTTTGGAATTCAAATTTTTAACTGCCGATACGGTTCGTAAGGTCAATTTATGTCAAAGCATCAAATTTGGTGGCCATCGTAATGCATAGATGTATTATGAATCAAACCGCGTCAGAATCGCCTCTGCTGTTTAGTCTCTGGATGCAAGCAAAAACTGGTTAAAAAAACTTAGAAAACTAAAAACATGCGAAAATGATATTTCACCCATTTGCGGGGACGCCCCCACTAAGGCGATCGATTTGAGTTTTGGCATGTGGGATTGTGGGGTCACATCGCCGATATAATCACCCATGCCAACTTTTGTGACAATCGGTTCAGGGGTTTCGGAGTTCTGATACCCCAATTTTGCCATTCTTCATAGGAATAGCTGGTCGCTCTCTCAGTATGCACATAAAATTAGCACCAAAACTACACAACTACTACAAAACTGCATAAACCTATAAAAAGAAAATAAGATAAAAACATAAACTAAAAGAAAATTATAAAATAAAAGAAGAGTATTGAAGAAACTCTCATAATATCATTATGTTTTTTTGATTGATTGAAAAACTGGCTGGAACTTAAATTGGTTTCTTCTTTTCACGTCTAATCTTTCCACATACATGTCAGTACTGACCCATGACGTTTTCGCAACCCACACACGGTCAGAAAACAGGCAGATGTATATCAGGACAAACCGATCGTAGTCAGAGTGATGGCGATGAAGTATATGGAACGACTTATATCCCAGGCGGGATGCCAGTATGAATCGGTCACGTTCTCCGAGAAGAAAACCCCTTGTTTGTCTGCTTTGACGGTTGTCTTCAGCAACTCGAACAGTTGCGTCACGTTCACGCACCTGTTCTCATCTACACACATGTTGCGCAATACCGGTTGGTAATGCACTTCACAAGTTATAAACAATTAAACAAGGTGTCGCCCTAAAGGCTAACGGGACGTAACACTACTGGCCCGCCAGCTGTAAATAGACTGGAGGCGGCATAACGTCATCGCCTGGCCTGCGCGGGTGAAGCCGCCTCTAGTCTAATTATAGCCCGCCGTGGAGTGTTACAGACGACGACAGACGCCAGTGGGCAAAACAATACTGGCCCAATATACTATATGTAGGTGGGCCAGTAATAATTCTTCACTGATCATTTAAATGGTCCAATTAATTGCAGCTGGCTTTATAGCGAACACCACTTTTACACCGCTACAAAAAGGCGCCATACTAATGTTTTGTTTATAACTTCAACATCAGCATACGGAGAAACTGCTGCGTGGCTTGGTCTAGACGACGACTCATGGATGACAGCATGGATGCCTCGTAGTCTGATTCCAGAAAGTACATAATTACTCCACCGATGATTATGTACAGGACCGTCGATATCACAAGCACGATGGTCAGAAGCGGTTCCATGATGAGCCGCAGCGATGGTTACTGGCTGGACTACTACAACGCTGCACAGTCAACAGACATTAATCGTTCGTCAGTTCGCTATCAGTGTTTGAAATAATTGAAAAAGAGGCCGGGATTCAGTCTCTGCCACTGCTGTTGTTTACGATTATACGATACGATACGGTAGATTAACGTGCGCTCAAAAGCTGACGAGATGGCCAGCTTAATCCAGCGCACGGCCCAGAAACGAAAAATAAGGAAAAAAATCAAAAACCGAATAGCTCAGAAGAAACGGTCCAGGCAAAAGTCCGTGGAGGCAGTCCTGGAGGACTAGTCATCAAACAAACTGTTTGACAATAACATGCGTGAGCTCAGGAAATAGTCGACGGATACTTTGTTTCTACAGACGGAAATTAAGCGGACAATCATGTGACTTTGGACAATTATTGCCTTCAACCATTGGAATAATTTTAGAATTTAGGTCTATTTACCGCTGCCAGTAATTAACGCGCTACGCTGTGCTAGCACGGTATAAAGCTGTCACCGTGTGTCTGTCTGTCAGTCTGTCACAAATCGGAGTTCTACCATGGCGGCTAAATGTAGGATCACGCGCAAACAACGCCACACGATAGCCCAGGGACTAGCCCAGTTTTCTGTTGCCAAAGATCTCGGCGAAATTCCAACGAGGTCAGTACAAAGGAGCGTCAAATAGAGGTGGGATAGTTAAAATCGGTGATTGTCGACCAATATCTTGCTATATCTCAGAAACGGTGCAAGATAGGGACAGTTACTATAGAACGCTGATAGTAGCTCGTATTGGCTGTATCGAACGGTGCTGTTTCCAGTAACCTCGAGTGACCCTAACTGTCTCAAACCACACCATTTTTGACATTTTGTGTCGTCTTTCATGTCTCCGTAGTGGTTGTACGCCTTCATTATTCAATTGCCTTTTGCGGCCAGGTGGCGCCACCACAGAATGTTGAATTTGATGCACCGATGAAGATGAAATTTGGTGGCATGGAACAGTACACCATAGTTCACGCTCGTGTGTCATGCCAGTAAGGGGGTGAGTATGGGAGCTCTAAAATTTCAACATTTGGTCAAATTTGCAGTTACCTGTCCATAGTTGCGACATGATACATGTACACCGATCGAGGTGAAATTTGGCACGAAAGAACACAACAAAGGTGTCGCAGGCCATATTTTCCCTGATCAATTAAGGGGTGCGTGACGCCCCAAATATTCCGCTTGATTGGTTTAATGGTTTTACATCCTACCCGACATGAAATAGGTCATTTTGGAGATAGTCTTTCCAGCCAATCTCTTGGCTTGGTACTGAAAAACGAAAACAAACACAACAAAAGCAAACATGCATCCGTAACAAAATATATTACAACATAAAATTAACACACCCAAGCTAAAGCCAGGTTTGGTCGCCTCCTACGACCTCCGGCTTGGATACGGAACGTGTCTAATTAGGAAAAGAGTAGAAAGCCAGGAAGTAAACGAGTAAGGAAAAAAGTATAAAAAGGAAAGAAGGAAGGAAAAAGTAAGGAAGTAAGTTAAGTAAACAAACACAATTTATATAGGCCCTAGCGCCGAAATCAACAAATAATGAAGGGCGCATCACCGCCTTGGATCCCGTACGGGCAACTAAATGTTCGGAAGTCGGTCAAATTTGGGATTTCTGGGGGTGAAATTCGGTGTGGAAAAGCCGATCAGTCGGCTTCCATAATGTCACACAAAAGTCATGGCGTCATTATCATCAGACATTCTCACCACCTTGATGTGGCAGGAAAAATCTTAATTGGCACGAAAGGTTACTTGTAGGCTAAATGACGTCGATGTTAGATTCACACGGCATTATATTGTCTAAGCTGTTAGTAATCGCAATAAAAATCTAGAAGAAGCCAGCACCTACGAGAGTATAAAGACCCACGCCCTGTTTTTGTTGACTCTTGGCCTTGGCCTTTGGCCTTTTGACCCCACAATAAACAAATTTCCTGGACTCATCGTTCAACATTTGTGTGTCAAAATTGGGGTAATTGTTACCGATAGGTCCGTCCCTGGAAACCGACGTTCAGCGAGTTACTAACGATAGAATACGATGTTGTAAGCTTAGAAACGATTTAATTTTCAACCAAAAGGCCAGATTAGTCTAGCACACGGAACAGAAAAAAACAAGGAAAAATTAAAAAAACATTTAGCTTTAAATACTTGCGTTAACTTTTTAACTTGTACTTTTCATGGTATTGCGCCATTAGCCTAGATATTATACTCACGAGAAGATCAGTATCAACCGTACAGAATGCAACCTTACGCATCGTATTATACGTGTTGCTATTGATCGGTTGGTTGCCTTCATACGTCTATCTATAGCTAAGCATTTGTTCGTTGTTTGACTCGTTGGTCACTAAACCAGCGATAAACAACGTCCGTGAACAGTCTTGTAATGGCACATATTAAGCTAATGACAGACGGACCGGTTTCTGTCAACCGTTACCGGAAACCGATCAATCATATGTCACTGAGTTTCGGTACCGGTTTTTGCCGGCAACTGCTGCCGGTAACCTGCGGTAACAGCCTTGATCTCTTCCATTTTACTACCGGTAAGAAACGTGAGCTGTAATTGGTTAACGGTGTTTGTTTACAGGTGCGCTTGCTAGTTAAGTAAGTAAATAAGTAAATATAATTTATAAACGCGCACAAAGGTCAGCAGAAAGCCCAATTCGAGGCACAAGGAAGAAAGCGCTAAGGGGATTGGGAGGCATAAATTAAAATGGTCTTGCGTCCATTTGTGGTCGCTAAATCGAGTATACCTGCTTCAGTTGGGGGTAAAGGCGGGAATCTCACCTCTGCCGGGTGACAGGTAACACTGTATGATCCCATGTGGCATGTGAGTTTCCTGTAGAGGTGAGGCTAAGGTGTTGCTAACTGCTATACACTGTTAACTTTACTTTACTTTGTAAATAATACGGATTTTACGGTTATCGATGCCTATACACTAAACCGGTACCTGAAATTGATCCCGACGTGTGTCAGCACAACCAGTGCCAGAAAACGAAACCGGTTTTCTGCTATCGATTTCAGGTACCGGAAACCGGGTCCGTCTGCCATTAGCTTAATACCAACCGCCGTACGTTCGCCCCGACTGGTGGGCCTGTGTAGTTTGCTGTGAGGCAAATCGATTGCATGCACATATAATATTAATTACACATTTACTAGATACATTATAAAAACAAAAAAACTGGCTTCAGTTTCTCTTCGTTGTAAAAGCCGCTGCTTAGAAACAGCAAATATCAAAATTTTATCAGCAAGTTCAACGTATTTTAGTCAGCGGCCTGTCATAAATGTAACATCTAGCTTATGTGCTTAGAATTTTCACATAAAATTTTGATATCTGCTGTTTTAGAGCTGCGGCTTCTAGAACGAAGAGAAACTGAAGCCAGTTGTTGTGGGTTTTATTACGCAAAATAGTAAGCGTAGTGTACGGGTAGCAGAGTCAAGTTCATTGGGCCACTGTCGTCATCATGCCATATTTCCTGGCGATCGGTCAACTCACTGCTGAAATATTGCGATTTAACGTTTTTTAAATGGCGACCGTCCGCCATCTTGGATTTTTGAAATTTGACATCCTAAAGCCCGTCCACACCAGCAACAATGTCGAAGCAACATTGTCGAATGCTACAAAGTCGAACGTTGCTTCGACATTGTTGCCGTTTTTGGCAACATTGTTGCCGTTTTCGGCAACAATGTTGAAGCAACGTTCGACTTTGTTGCTGTTTTTGGCAACAATGTCGAACGAGTTTTGCGTTGAAATTTCGTCCTTTCGACAATGTCGAATGTTGCTTCGACATTGTTGCTGGTGTGGACGGGGCTTAACGGGATTACTATGACGAATAAGCGTTAGGTATTGTATCAAATTTCGCGCCGATCGGTCAATCCGTTGCGGAGATAATGGCCGATTTTCGATTTTTAAGGTGGCGGCCGTCCGCAATCTTGGATTTGTTATGTTTGGATTGGACCACCCACGAAGAGTATTTGGTTGTCTGTGTGACTGTGCAAAATTTGGTTTCTGGCTCACTACCCCCTAATGGTGACCTTAAAATTATAAAATTGAATCGGTGACTTATTTCTGGTTTAATTATATAATTATGGGATATATTTCAATGATATAAAACGAGGGATACGATAAAAATAAGGGATACATTTGAGGGAAATAAGTGCGAAATGGAGTGGGCATTTGTGGGGGACGCTAATGCAAGTTGTCTTGCAAGATTTTGCTATGTTTCAAACTTTCACACACCAAATTGCTTGCATTATAATGCAGTAATGCAGTAAAAATCCTTATCAGCCCCATAATTCAAACAGAGTGTTCACTATTTCCCAAAAGTACATCTTCAGTGTCCACCAAATCACCACTTCAGGGCGGAAAATTCAATATTTTTCTGGCAGGACACGGACAAAAAAGTACCGCTCAGAATGCACCAAAACATGCCATTTTAAGTGAAAAAAAATCATTTTTTCTGGGAGGGGGCATAGCCCTCTTCCGACACCTTACCCCTAACAAGCCTTTTAGATCCACCCCGCGTCCCCCCCCCAGAATTCCAACCAGATTTACGCCACTGCCTAAAACAAAAGTGATTGAACACAAAATTGATACAGACAAACCTTTGTCTTCTTACTTATGTCATCTGCATGCACTACATTGTTAGCTGTAGTTTCCTCATAATTACAATTTTCCTCATAACATCTTTGTCACAACTACAGTCCGCAGAGATTGTGCCTGCCAGATACACAAAATCTTCAGCTTGTTGTAGAGCACTACCATCCAGCTTCTTGTTCATCTGATGACTGTCCTTACCAACACACTGGACCTCTGTCTTGGAATTGCTAAGTGTCACGCCAAACCGGCTGCTAGTTTGGTGAACTCTGTTTAGCAGAAGTTGTAATTAATGTTCACCGTCAGCCAGCAAGCTGATATCATCAGCGAAACAGATTCGGTATGACCACATTTAAGACCCTGCAGGTCCGATGTCACATCCATCAATATAAGTCCTAAAACATCTTGGATAGTCCTGATACTGCTGCTATCAACAGTGTCCTGTTGCCTAAATTAACTTAACATGATCTTTTAGTTACACGTAATGTCCGTAATGCGCTTTCTGCTACCCACGCCGACGGCAGTAGCGAGAGGGGAGGGTTTTCAGCTCCGTTTCTCTGTGTGTCTGTCTGTTTTTCAGCGCGATATCTCAAAAACCGATGCAGTTAGGATCACCAAACTTGGCATAGAAATGTTCCACGTTGAGTCGTGGAAACCCTTTTATTTTGGGATAAAAGGTCAAAGGTCACGGTCACTAGTCACAAAAACATTACCTGCGTGAGTCTTTGCACTCTTCTGATCGCTGGCTGCTTCTAGTTGCTACTGTGTTTAGCTGAGCCAGTTATTCAACATTATCTGAGCTTGCTTCTACGTCTTCTTTACGTGTAAGTCCATAGGATATAAATAGAATTATGCTATAGAAAGTATACAGACAAACTGCTTTTACGAATTGCGACATCGGAGCTTTGTTGATGCTGAGTAAGCTTACAAAACCTATGCATACATCTGAAATATGGAAATAGTTGGGGGCCAATAAACTGAAGGTCGGTCTTACATGGGAAACTACCGTGAAGTGGCAATCATCTCGATGGAGGAGCTGTGTTGCCCGACCCAGTGTGCTTACTCTGCACGTGAAAGGACCATGATAAGGTCTTTAAGACAGGCATGAAGTGCATAGGCATATTAATACATTAATGCTACCAAACCAAACGCCAGAATTGTGAGAAGTCTGTAGTTTTAAACGCAAGGCACAATCACGGTACAAAAGTTGGAGGAGACTGAAACACTGTAGGCGCCAATTGGTTATAGTTAGTTAGTTAGTTAGTGTTAGTTAAAGAATTTACATTAACGTGAAATAAGTCCTAAAACTTCTACGTTACGGAACAAAAAACAGTGAGCCAAGTGCTAGTGCAGTTCGTTATAAAGTTAGACAGTGTATGATCGCGCGAACAATTCCGTCTTCAATTACTTTCTGAACAGCGACAGAGATGGTGAAGAACGGACTGCTTCCGGCAAGCTATTCCAGACTTGGGTAGGAAATGAGAGGGGTGTCTCCTTGCCAGCGAACTTGGAGGTATAGGAGCGTCGTAATCTCCCTCAGCGGGTCCGGGGCAGAATCCCGGCCGAAAAAAATATTGCTTTTTAGAGCTATTAGATTGTATGTCATTTTCATCACATAACCGGTCATGTAGATCGTGTTAAATACAGATTGTAAGTACATTTTACGTTGTTGGAGTTCGCGATTCATAAGTCAATTTATCATAGTATATTCTATAGTAGGCTATACAACAGTAACACGTCTGCTAACGTTTATTTCGCCTCTGGCAGTGGCGCACAGTATTGGACACAAACAGACATACATACATACACGCTGATTGCAATACTTCACAACCCTACCACTTTTCAAAATTTCACCAGATTTTCTGTACACGTTACTTGTGGCCGTGGTTCGATCCCATTCTGACGGCAGTGCAATACGTTATGTACTTCCGGTTTTGTGGATGCGTATGCGCTGTGTTTTTTACATGATGGAGCGAATAGGCCACAATCAAAGACGATAAGTATGTTGCGTCAAGTTCGCCAGATGGCGGCACCGGGGGCGAAGTCTGGCGTCTCCGACTGCATGTTGTGTACACTCTTGCACTTCACAAGTTTCACAACTGCTGAAAGTTGTGGGACCAACAGCTTGGTAGTCCCCTAGACTCAAAAGTTGAAAAAGAAGAGACACGTAGGCTACGTCCCCCAGTCCCAATGGTTCATGTAGTTATGCGTGTGTTTAAACGTCAGTTATATACATTTACAAGAAGACGAACATGGACAATAGGCCTATAGATTTCACCAGTAGGCCTATAATGTCATTATTTGCAACGTGAACTGAATAACAATAGAGGCGTCCTCTGGCGAATGTCGCTGCAAAACGGTTTTACGAGATCGCCATTGCGTTGAGCAGTTGTGCCAGTGCCACGGCCGACCAAAACGTTTGGGTGGGTAGGCCACAATGCAATTGACCCCACCATTAATTTGCTAAGTTTTTTACATTTATATTTGCTGTTTTACTCCGAAATTTAATATTTCTCTAAAATGTAAGTGTTATATTTAACTTTTTATGTTTTATTTGAATGTATAGACCATGTTAAATGTAGCCTAATTAGTGAGAAACTACCAAAACCGCTATTCACATGGGCAGAATGCGTCATCGTGTAAAATCTTGTGATGATCGGTCAAGCCGTTGCTGAGATATGGCGAATATCGGTAGTGTTTTTCAGAATGGCAGTCGTCTTCCGTTTTGGGTTTTCAGTAATTTGAATTGTAATGGCCACAATTCTCCAGTGGTCTACATTTAAGAGGGCCAATTTGTGTCATCATGTCTAATTTTGTGGCGATCGGTCAAACCTTTGCTGAGATGGGGCAATTTTACGAGTTGAAAATGAAACCCGACTGCCATCTGACATTTTCAAGATTCCAAATTGCAACGGCCCACAGGCTAAACGGGGCGGTGCGCGTCACCTTGCAAATTTTTCTGATGATCAGTCAAACCGTTCGTGAGTTTTGGCGATTTATCTTTTTCTCAAGATGGCGGCCGTCCGCGATCTTGAATTATTAAAATTTTTATCAGCGATAGGTTTAAGTAGGCTAATTTGCATAATCATGCCAAAATTCATAGTGATCGGTCAAACTATTGCTGAGATGCAGCTATTTGTAACATTTATGACGGCGGCTGTCCGCCATCTTAGATTTTTTAATGTTCATAACTGTAATGGCGTATAGGGTAAACAATCGTTTATAGGGTAAACAGGGCTAATATTCGTTGTCACGCCAAATTTCGTGGTCATCGAGCAAACCGTCGCTGAGTTATGACAATTTATCGGTTTTCAAAAGGGCTGCTGTCCGCCATCTTTGGTTTTTGAAATCAGATTTTTTACAGTATATGCTGTTAAGATACCCATTTTGCCAAAGGTCATCTCAATCGGCCAATCCATTACTGGGATATGGCGATTTTTTTATTTGAAGATGGTTGCCGTCCGCCATCTTGGATTTTAAAAGTTCAAAATTTTAACTGGTTCTTCAGAAGTAATTTAACCACATCCGTGGATCCCTTAACCAGATACGCTCCTGATTTCAACGTGTGACTTAGCCTAATGACTGACGGAGACATTCTTCAAATGTCATCGATGCATGATTGACAGCCGACGTTAACAGCAAAGAGACAGACTAAATTCATCATCAGTTGTCGTCTTTCTCCTTCCTCCTCAGCAGCCAGCACGCCCTGCATGCACTGAGTGAAGCGACACGCACAGCACAATAATGTGTCCATTAAAATGGTCACAATGGATCGATTTTGCGGACCCTTGTCAAGCCGAGTCCAACGAAAAACCTGACGTAGTAGTAGTAAAGGTGGAAGACATGATCCCGACGGTCTCCAACGTAAGAGATCGTTTCCCATTAGGCCTATTCTCATAGTGCGTTGAGCCTATATGATAAGGAGAATGCTGCGAGTACTTCGTCGGAATAATATAGCCTAAGCGTTGTATTTTAATTAGGCCTACATGCACATAGGCCTAGTCTTGGGTTGTAAGGGTATAAAGACTAACAAGTGTCTAAAGTAATTTGGCAAGAGGCTGCATCGCCGACTTGTCACCCCTCTCGGCTGCAAATGGATTCGTCCGATATTAACTCCAATCGAATATATGGTTCCTTAGACCCATGTGAGTCAACCCACCACCTCAAACGGCATCTCGATCGGTTAATCCGTTTTTCCACAGCTCACCCGTATGCCAAACACACAGACACGCAGCCCACGCTACGTGCGACATATGTAGCAATAGGCCGCATCTCAGGCGATAAAAATTGGCCAACGTTAGTTTTCCAAATTTATCTTGGAAATGACGCTCTTACACGGGATAGTCGCTTGTTTTAAATTGAACATGTAACAAGGTACAACTTAAGGCAAAGTTTACATGAGCCAATAGTTAGGACACAACTGCAGAAGAAGTCATGCCATAGTCGGAGAACAAAGGTGAGGTGGTCAAATGCAGACTGCCGTGGTTGTTTGACCACATTGCAGGTGACAATGACCTCGTCTAAGTGGAAGAGCACTCGCTTCCCCTCATCTTTCCGCTATTCTCAGCCGTGCATTGATGGCCACGCGACCACCCAGTGCCGCTCTGATTTTAACCTCGTCGCACCTGCCCGCTGTGGCAGAAAACTCGCATCATGCGCGTGCACGTGACCACGAATGTTGACGTCACCCGCCCACAACAACCTCGGTGTACGATGTGGCACATTGGCTACATAGAACTGATCAATGATTTTTACTCACCATAAATTATCTCAGGATCAATTTTCATCAAATTTTTATTTCACGGCAGGTATTCGATCGTAGGTTAAAATCTAACCTTCGTCATGGCATTCGAACACGGTGCAAAATTCTCTTTGTAATTATAGTATGGTAATATTCATCGTTACTCGTTATACCGGTTAAAGTGTCATAGTATTATGTTTCTAAAAAGGCATCCAACTTTAAGTTCAAATCATGATTATAAAGACTGTCACCGATCGTGTTAATTAGGATTGTATTGTTATATCAGAATCGTCACGCCAATTTGTGAGGCAGAACAGAGAGCTCCAGGAATCTGCACACACTCATACAATTGTTTCATCGACCAGACGCCCGCAGTCGATGCTCTACAAAGAAAAGTCTTAAGTATAGCATTCTACTATCGCTATCAGCCTCGCTGCGGACCTCCGAGATTGATTTTGTGCAACGGCGTTGTGCTACGTGAAGAGAGCTCACGAACTATAGGACCATGCGTGTTTTGTTTTACGAGTCGGTGCCGTTTTGTCGGGCGGCTCGGCTCGCAGACTTCATCGACGTTTGCCGGGCTCCGTTCACGGCGTCCACGCGCGGTGCTCGTCCGCGAAGTGGAGCTAATTGGCATCGGCGTCGTAATGGGCACGTAGCGTCGTGCTTTGTGGCGCGAGTGCACGACGGATGACCAGCGGATAGTTCATCCTCGGACACTTACAAAGTTCGCTGTAGAACGAACACTGACCAGTGGCGTAGCCAGTGAGACTGCCCCTAGGACAGTGGACAAAATGTTATCAATGTCATATCGTTTAGTTAAGTTTTTCCCTTCTCTTTTATGCTACCGTTTTGGTGAAATAAAGATGAATATATAAACTCTAGCACGAACAGATGTGCCAAGTAAACATAAAAGGTAGATTTTGTTCGGATTGTAATGCGTTATTGTGCATTGTTTCTTATTTGTGCATGTTTGTCTACTTAATTTTGTTACGATTTCTTTTTCGTTTTGTTTCTACTGGATTTTTCCAGGTAAATAAAGATATCCATGAGACTATGAGACTGTCTTGCAACGGCTGTATTGACATGATTACCTCATTTTTACCTGTCGTAAGTTATAGTCAAGTTTAGGATGCGTCATGTCAACGTCAAATGCACCAATATGGCGATGTTCTAGTTAATGTATGTAGTTTACTGCCATGTAAGTGAACTTCGTTCCATTTAGCATTTATTGTTAAATAAATAAATAAAATAAATACATAAATATACTATTTTTGTACGGGCTCCACTGGTCTACTCGGACCTGCCGGTGGAACTGGCAACGTTTTTCCAGTTTTCATGCATGTTTGGATTTAGAGAGTATGGCGTAAGGATGGGGAGGGAAGAGCGAAGGTGAAGAGAAGAAATGAGGGAGGGAAAGACACGGAAGGGAATGAGAAGAAACAAAAAGGAGAAAGTAATGAAATAGGAAAAAAAGTGGCCCTTACGCAGCCAGTAATGTCTCGGAAGATTAAAAACGTTAGAACAGAGTGAAAAGAATATGTCAAGGAACTACAACTTTCTTATGTCAAATTTTTTTTTAAAATCCTCACTAAAATCTGTGCATTTTAGTTCACATTTTATACGGCTGTTCATCAAAGCGAATAAAGATTTATGTGAAACAGTTACCGTAAACCCGCCGCAAGAACTGGAATTTTGTCGACAGTGAAAAGTTCGCTGCTTGCTGGACTGGCTACGCCACTGCGAGAAACAACCGCTGGCATAGACGAGTGTATACTTGGGTGAAGCGGTTGACTGACACGGACTAATGGCCAATGAGAACTTCTATTAACGGAATATCTTCTGTATGGTGACGACGACAGACAAGAGCTCACTTGTCGTCGGAACATCTTCATTCGACAGCCTCCGAACGAGACTTACGTTCGCTAACAATGAAGTTCATGATGGCAACATATGTCGCCGAAAACACATTATGAAATCCTTATTCGCCAACATCTATATTCACCGAAAAATGACGGAAGGAAATCCGAAAGCGAAAAATATGAAAATGTCATGTTTCACTCTCAACAGTTACGAAATTTTAACAAACTTTTTATTCAGCATTTTTCTTAAACCTTTTGCAACGCTGTTGTGGAAATTAATCCATTTCGCGATTTTCGATGTAAGCCTATTATAATACCTACGAACAATGTTGTTCTTACTGGACTAATTATGCAACAATGGCGACCGAAAATGAACCGGTCCTGATCAATCAAGGTAGCGCAAATGAGTAGGCCTATAGCTTAACCCAGACTGTACACTTTTATTGCATACCGTAGTTCTTTCTTTTTCACAATTACTTGCTGCAATCTGCAATAATCAGCGAATTAACGCCTTCTTGAAACGGGCCCGAAAGTATGGGTTCACTGAGGAACTGTACATTATAGAAGAGCTGTTAGAGAAGGCTGATGCCAGACTTTTTGGGCGAATGCTAAACCCGGCGCATTGTCTTCACTCCATTTTACCTAATAAGAGTAATAAATCGCATCGGCTCCTCCTTAGAAAAAGAGGACATGCATTTAGCCTTCCACAGTGTACTTATAATCTGTATAAAAATACTTTCCTCCCCGTTGTCTTTTTAAGTTTGTATAATGTTCGAGTTTGTGTAGATAATCCGTGTTTTTAGAGTGTGTGTTTTATATATGTGTTGTCTTTTCTTGTGCCAGTTCTTATTCAGTGCTCACGTTTGATGAGTCATAATAAAGATATACTTATAATACACACAGATAATGGCGCAAACTCCGGGATCATTGGGTCCGGGATCATGTCACATATTGTCAAACAGGTCTAATAATTCGCTGTATTTTTCTGTCAGTTTTATGCGTAAGGAATAACCTCGTGCGGCTATATAAAATACTTTTTCTCGAGCTATATGTATGACCGCAAAATGCGTATCCGTATCACGAAAGCACGAAAGCTTGCAGATAACATAATATCACTTCCGAAAATAGAATATATGTGGAAAAGGTCAAGATGACCCCGACTGCAGTGCTACGCCGACTGTCAGGCCAGCAGATCTGTGCCGGACTAGACGCATGTCGCAGAACGAAATTGTTTCCGATTACAGAAAATTACACGCGGACAATTAGACCGACAC
>Ga0209780_1001050_pt1 | contig 17222 bp, 11 predicted proteins | sample WorMetexBAHAMAS2_FD_187384 | JGI IMG/M metagenome (GOLD analysis project Ga0209780, IMG submission 187384) | Marine gutless worms symbiont microbial communities from Max Planck institute for Marine Microbiology, Germany - Inanidrilus exumae... | ecosystem: Host-associated > Annelida > Digestive...
TGTAACACTGATTATGTACAGCTCATTTTTAAGGTGTATTTTAAGGTGCCTGTAAGAGCTATGCCTTGGTATCTTTGCCAGTTCACAAGTTGTCACTCTGTACTTACACCAGCCTACTTTTTGTTACTGCCATTGCTGTGAACTGTGCACATTATTATTAATAAACTTCTATGCAGTAAATTTTCAGTATTTGATGTGCCACAGTTAACTGTATGAGAAACATAAAGGTTTATTTATGTCAGACTTTAGTTGCATACTAAAAAGAACTCTTTAAGCTTTTCTTTTTTTTATATGCACTCATTTCTTTTTGAGTCTTGCCTGCAAAACCCAGATAGCAAGTGCTCTCTAGGTAACTGGATTTGCGTGTCAATTTTTGTGATTAACCTCATTTTTACCGTGCGACGCTATGCTAGCGCAGTATATGCTGTCATCATGTGTCTGTCCGTCTGTCACAAGTCAGTGTGCTGTGAAGGTGGTTAAACCTAGGATCACGCAGACAACGCCTTACGATAGTGCAAGGACTCTGGTTTGTTGGTGCCAAAAACTCGGCGAAATTCCAACAGGGTCACCCCAAACGGGGGCCCCAAATAGAGGTGGGGTCGGTTGAGATGGGCGATTTTTGATCAATCTTTTGCAATATCATAAACGGTGCAAGATAGGGACATAGTTGCTATGGAAGGCTAATAGGAACTCGTATGCACTCTATCGAATGGAGCTATTTCATTGACCTTGAGTGACTTTTGACTACCCCAAACATGCCCATTTTCCAAATTTTATATCCTTTTCATATCATATTTTTATAGTGAGCGGAGGTAGAGACTTCAAATTTGTTAGGCAGGTTGATAGTAGCAAGTCCTAGTCCACGGATGCCAAATCATCCGTGAAAGGAGCGTCATCAGGTCACGTGAACGATTTAAATTTTGATGAGCATCAACCATATCTCTAGAACAGCTGAAGCTAGAGTGATCAAATTTTGTACACCAGTAGGCTATATCAAGTTCCAGCATACGGAGGACGAATCACCTTTAAAAGGGGCTTGGTTAGGGTCATGTGGCCCGTTATAAACCTTTGGGCCCCCAATGATATCTCTGGAACGGCTAAAGCTAGAGTCGTCAAACTTTCTACACAGGTAGACTATATCGTATCTTAGCCCACGGATGACAGACCATCCCTAAAGGGGCGTGGTCAGAGTCACATGACCAGTTTTTCAATTTCAGTACTAGCAATCATATCTCCGGAACTACTGAAGCGACAGTTGCCAAATTTTGCATGCAGGTAATATATATATCAAATGTTGGCTTTCGATGGCAGACTACTCCCTAACGGGCGTGGTCAGAGTAAGGTGACCCGTTTTAAGTCGACTCTTGTGAGTTAACCTAATAAAGTGGGTCTCAAATGTCTGTCCATCTGTACGTCCGTCCGTACATACGTAGGTACTGCGTCCACAAAAAGTTTTTTCGATTTTAATGAAATTTGGCGTGTAGGTAGCGGTCGATGAGTGATGCACGACAGTGTGCAGTATGACCCGATCCAAGGTCAAGGTCATGAACTCCTGAAAATTGGAAATCCTTCCATATTCAAAAGCTATCTCCTTCGCCATTTATAATGGGAGGTGGCAACTGACCACTGATTCTTAAACTAGGGCACAATATCTAAATTTGATTGGGCAGGATTTTTTATATTTGTTCTACCGGTAGTTTTTGTTACATGACTTTGAACTTGGCAGAAACGTTAGTAGAAAAGAGTCGACCGTCATTTTCGCACAGGGCTGTTTTTTAAATTTTGCCCCAATCATATCTTTGGAATTGGTGACGCTACGTATTTCAAATTTTGTGTGCTGATTGATACATACAAGTGCACACATAGTGTATTACCCCAAAAGGAATGTGTCACATTACCACCTTAAATATTTGGAAACAAGTGATAATATCTCATTAACGGTGCAAGATAGAGACATACCGGTAGTTGCAATGGAACACTAATAGGAAATTGTATGTGGCTTATCGAATGGCACCATTGCCAATGCCCTTGAATGATCTTGAAAGTCAGATTACCTATTTGAAACCTTTCTTCGTGAAACAAAGCACAAACTTACTAACATATTGATCGTACAGTCCCTCTGCAGTAGCAGAGTTTCTTGTTAAACTGAATTTTGTTTATAATAATTATCATAATTCCTTAACAGTATTTTAGTTTAATAACCGTGAAGCACGTGGATTACGTTTTTGTGGTGACTGTCTATAAGCATGCACATTACTTTGTCCAACACATAGCTGTCTGTAGTGTGTATGGTGTTGTTAGCAATTAGCTGAAATCTTCACCTTCGATGCTAATTTGTGTAAGCCTCTCATGACCGTGGACCTGTGGTGTTTTATTGGCATTTTAGGCATGTTGTAAAAATTAAGCTGTTTGGAAGCACTTAGAGTGAACGTGATCACTCGTTGGCCCATGTCATATCCACTCTGGCACTATATCTGCATTATTATTGATTGGTTTGACGCTGTTTGTTGGATAACAGGAAGGGTATCTGGCGTGGCGTGTAAAAAACCTATGCCACTTGTCTGGAAACGTTCTGTACTGGAACAAGTCACATTGAGGCTATTTAAGTAGCAGTAACCTCAAGGTCTACTATGGCAAAACAGCAAGAGAAACAAGTGAAGGAATAGAGGAAGTGGCTGGAAAACGGCTTTTAAAACGAAGACGATGGTGGTGGTTGATTGATATCAGACTTTCTTACTAGTGATTCTTACCCGAGTGATGCTTTGCTAGCACCGTATATGATGTGGTCTTGTATCTGTCAGACTGTCTGTCTGTCTCTCTGTCCTGTACAAGTCGATATTGTACTAAAATTGCTAAACAGCGCTTTATGATAGCCAAACGACTGTACCTTTTTGAAGCCAGAGATCTTAGTCAAATTCCAATAGGGTCTCGTCCAACGGGGACGCCAAATGCTGGTGGGGGTAGGTAAAAATTGCGTTTTTGACAGGTTGAGAAGTCTCTGGCCCACATGCCTTACCGCCAGAAATTTGTATCCATCCACCGTGGTGGTCTGCATACGACAGTGGAGCTGGCATAGGGATTTACGGTGTCTTCAACAACGTTGGATGGTGGAACTTTCATTTATAACACTGATTTCTCGTATTTTAAGGCCCATTACCATGTCGGGGATTGAATAACTGAACTGAACATGCAGTTCATAATTCTCAGCACATTCAGAACTAGTTTAGTTCAGTTCGGTTGAGTCACAGCAATGTGAATGGGTCTTAAGGTGTGCCATCAATGTTACAGTACTGTGTCAAGTCATACTTGGTATCAGGCAAGTTTATGTTGGTATGCGATCTGTTTTTAGCATCAAACGCCTACTGTCTGGCTAGTGCGGTTTCTTCACGGCTTCTTGAAGCTATTGCCACAGCAGAAGGTGTTAACTTTGAGGTGAGACTGATGCTTTTTACTGCACGACGCTATGCTGGCGTGGTATATGTTATCGTTGTGTGTCTGTTTGTCCGTCACACACCGGTATGGTACCAAAATGGCTAAACATAGGATCACACAAACAGCTCCATACGATAGCCCAGGCATTCTAATTTTCTGACGCCAAAGATCTCAGAAAAATTCCAACGGGGCTACCCCCAACGGGGCGCTATATGGAGGTGGGGTAGGTTAACATTGGTGACGTTTTACCAATATCTCGCTATATCTTAGAAACTGTGCAAGGTAGGGACATAGTTACTATTGAAGGCTAATAGGAACTCGTATGGGCTCTATTGATTGGTGTTAATTCCAGTGACCTTGAGTGACCCTAAGTTCCTAACTGCCCTAAACCACCCCATTTTCGACATTTTGTATCGCCTTTTATATCTTTGTACTGAGTGGAGATAGAGACTTCAAATTTGTTAATTAGGTTGACAGTAGCAAGTGCTAGCCCACATATGGCAAAACATTCCTGAAAGGGGCGTGGCTAGGTCACGTGAACCATTTAAATTTTGGTGGGCACCAACCATGTCTGTGGACCAGCTGCAGGAGTAGTCACGTCATCCTCTGAGGTGCTGTCAACTTAGGTGGACGATCAGTGTGATAAACTGGTGACGGTGGTCGGTCGCCAGTTTATCACACTGACTGTTTACATCTGTGTACAACACGGTGGGCGTGAGGCACCACTTCGCGCGGGTATGTCAGCGGCAGCAGAGACTTATCGTATTTGTCATCACTGGTAACTGTCTTTTGTAGAAATGCAATCTGTTCTCTCACTGCTGATGTTAGCGAGTTTGATAAAATGTATATCTGTGTGTGTTCTTTGTATGTAGGAGACACTGACCGGATTCAAATGGATGGGCAATAAGACTTGTGATTTGATGAAAGCCGGCAAAACAGTGCTGTTTGCATTCGAAGAAGCCATTGGTATTGTTACGTTTTTTGTTTGTGGCCAGCATACTGGGTACTGCTTCCTTTTCCCACAGTGGTCAGTGCCCCGAGAAAGGATGAGGTCCAATTTATCATTGTTGGTATCAGTGTATTAAGTTCCCTTTATTGGGGATGTGCCTAGCATTTATGTTAGTAAGTGTGTACAAGAAACTTGTAAACGTTTACTAACTTTTACATGCAATATAGCAGCCAATGTGGAACGCAGATCACGGTAGCAACACTACTGTAAGTGACGGCAGCACCCGCCTGCGACGTCAGCTGGCTAGCCTTCAGTGAAGCTCGTTCATGAAATCATGGCTTAATTTTGCATCAATTCACAAAAATCTCACGTTGTCCTGTTCACTGCTTTGGTTGACTCTTAATTTCTTAGCACCAATTTGCATTGTTGACGCCATATTCATTTACATTGTCACTTAATTTTGTAAACTTTTACATGCACAGTTGTACATTCTTGCATTTCTGCCCTTCACTGTTTTGATGTTGTGGGCTGGGTGACAGGAACTACTTCTGGTCTGTGAGATGAGTGAGTGAGGTGATTCTTAACGGCACCGTCAGCACAAAGTACGCTATTCAGTGCCAGTATAAGTTATAACCAATACAATAAATTTATTAAAAACAAAAAGTGACAACAAATATAAGGTGAACCGAATAGTTAATACGGAGAATTGTGTTAGAAAAGAAACATTGGGTTGATTAAAAGTTTATTTAGATGGCTCGGTAAAAGCCGCTTTCCTGGGTAAAATTAAGGATGCAGCGTGCATCGACATTGGAGAACAGCTCTTTCAATGTAGTACTGCTAAAATATTTATGGCGTACGACTGCGGTATTTGGTCATTCTAAAAGCATATGTTTAACAGTTTAATGACACTTGCAGTGATCACAGACGGGTTGACTCTCTCTCTCGACAGAAGATACGAGTGAGTCGTTCGACTGTGACCGATTCTTAGCCGAGTGATGACTGTTTTGTCACGATGGCTGAATGATGTGAACCTGCTTCCATTTACCACATAGGTTTTGTTTTGATGGATAATGCCGAAGCCTGAAGTAATTCCAGATAAGAACTGTGGTTAAACAAGTCATATAATTCAACTACTGTCATTGCACCAGCCGTCATAGTCTGATATACTGTTTGTTTTTTTGTCTACTGCTAGAATTACGGCCAGTTAGGCTTAATACTATTTGCCTTTCAAAGTTTGTGAAAGTTACAATAGTCGTTGGAAATTTGGTAGTCACATTTCTTGTTAATTTGTTAGTCGTGATGAGCAAGGTAAATCACTTAATGCTGCTAGTCTCACAAATGTTTCTTTCACTAGCATATATTCAAGCCAGGTCATCAATAGTCGTCATTACTTTTGTTTGTTTGTTTGCTTGTTTGTTTGTTTGGATATGAAATAGCAGAAAGAGTAGACACTGAAATAGCTTCTTAAGCTGACAGAAAGCTTTTTTAACTGCATACAAACAAATTATCCTGGGAAATGTTTTTATTACCCACGCAGGCTGTATTGCCGTTGGCGTTGGTAGGACGTTTAGTTGCGTCTGTCTGTTTGTTTGTGCTCTAAAAGAAAAACGGCTTGAGCTATCAACACCACTCTTGGTACACATATACTCTATCCCCGTAAAAGACGACATAGTCGCTGAAAACTGAGCCAAGAATTAAAGCAGAAAACAATAAGTTTTCGTCCAGATTATGCACATGCAAAAATTGCCAGTCATAAAAGAGAAAGATATAAAATATAGCCAGGAATTTAAGTACCCTTTATGCTGGAATTGGATGATGAAAGCAAAATCATTAAAAACTGTTAGTGATTAAAAAATGTGTTCTTTCTGTACATGGACCACTGAAGTGATGGGTTAAAGACAGAAAATATGCAAATACATGCAAAACCTAACCCTAGGAGGTTGCTGTTGGATCATATGATTTGTTGGCCGGTACTGACCTGTAGTTAGGAGTCTTTAAATGTAAGTGCTAGATTGCTGTTATACTGTATAACATGTTGACTGTTGTAGTGTAAAACATGTTGGCTGTGTGCTTGTGGGAAGGGTTCATGTGTGGAACAACAGTGATTGACAAGGACGGTATCAGTGCCGCTGTTGTTACGGCCGAGATGACCGCCTACCTTTACAGTCAGGGAACGACTGTACTCCAGCAGCTAAGCCACCTCCACGACAAGTTCGTCTGCAGCATTACATTACAAAAACAACAAGCTCAGCTATCGCCGAGACTATTACCATTTCCAAAGACATGACTGTGGGCAAAATTAAAAAAACGGGTCATGTGACACTGACCACGCCCCTATTAGGTGTGATTTGTCATCCAAAAGCTAGGACATGATACACTACCAGTGTGCAAAATTTGATCACTCTAGCTTTAGCCGTTCCAAAGATATGGTTGCTGCCCCAAAAAATTTAAATGGTTCATGTGGCCTGAGCACGCACCTTTCAGGAATGATTTGTCATATGTGGGCTAGGACTTGCTGCAATTAACCTGTTTACCAAATTTGAAGTCTCTTACTCCACCCACTACGAAGATATGGAAAGGGATACAACATGTGGAAAATGAGGTGGTTTGGGGTAGTTAGGGGTCGCCCAAGGTCACTGGAAATAGTGACATTTGATAGAGTGCATATGAGTTACTGTTAGCCTTCCATTGTAACTATGTCACTATCTTGCACTGTTTGTGAGCTGTAGCGAGATATTGGTCTAAAATCGCCGCTTTTAACCTGCCTCACCTTTTTTTGACGTACCCATTAGAGGTGACCCCGTTGGAATTTCGTGGAGATTTTTGGCATAAGTCCCTGGGCTATCGTACGACATTATGTGCATGATCCTAGGTTTAGCCATCTTAGTAGAACACCGAGTTGTGACGGACAAACGGACGGACGGACACACGATGACGGCAAGTACCACGCTAGCATAGCGTCGCGCGGTTAGTGATCAGCCCACCAGAATTACCTATTTGTCACAATAATGTTGACATTGTGTGCGGATTGTGTTGTTATTGCTCTTCCAGTAGTCAGTTGCTGTATTTAATGATGGTGTAAGTTACGATGCTAGATTTTCCTGTTGTTCACCGTAGTGCCTTCAGTGTTTGTTGGGTATCTGTCTTGTACAAATACCCTGCTTCAGCAGTCTGTGGGTTTTCCCCAGTGAGTTTTCTGGGACACATCTGCAGGAGGTAGTCTAACTTGCAATGATCAAAGAAAATAAGTCTGTCGAAGAAAAACTGAGAATACATGCGGTATTAACGATGGTGTGCCCTCACACTTTACAGTTTCTATAACGTTAGCACATTACAGTGCTTGTTGACAGAGGCACAAGAGTATTATCCAGTTGCGTACAGTTGTTATTCAACCACATTGCCATCCACATCGCCGTCTGGAGTCGAACCCTTGACTTTTACTTGATCACAACTCCAATGCTTCTCTCATTGTGTCACCATGCCAACAACAGTTGTACATCAGCTAGAACGTGTCACTGACTACTGTACTGATGGAGAGTGGTAATTGCTGATGTGTTAATTTTGTGCGTCATTGCTTGACAATGAATTGACTGCCGAATTTGAATGTTGCATGCATTCAGCAGCAGTCTGTTGACTGTTAACTGTACAGATATGGCTACCATGTTTCTAAGAACTCATACTTCATATGTCACGACCGTGATACCATCAAACGCTTGTTTGACAGGTTGCGCAATTTTCACGGACCTGGCAAGGTTTGTCATTGGTTAATACACTGTGTCTCAAAAAACACCCCCAACATTTTTAGCTGTAACTTGAGCAAACATTTTCCAATTTGAGTAATTTTTAGCACAAATGTTACTTAGAGATTAGGCAATCAAAAGATGGTTTACTTTCACACCTTACCTAAACGGTATTTCTGCACTACCTAACAGTCAAGTGCCGAGGATATCCCATGTCCATCATAGTCACCCAGAGCTTATCATGGGAGATCGAGTCGAATGCCTTCTTGAAGTCCACAAAGCATATATAGAGTGGTTGCTGGTGCTCGCATGCCTTGTGCGTCAGTATTCTGAGATTCGTGATTTGGTCTGCTGTCTCCCTTCCTTATTAGAGTCCCTCCTGTTCGTCTGCAATTTCTGTTTCAGTCTTCACTTGGATTCTTTCCAGTATGATCCGAAGAAGTATCTTGCTTGCATGTGAGACAAGAGCAATTGTTCTGTAATTTACACAGTGTTTAAGATCACTTTTGTTGGGAAGTGAGATGAACGTGGAGAACGTCCATTCTTCTGGCCACTTGTCACACATATTCTGTGCATTCTATCGAGTACTCTGTCCTCCTGCTTTAAACAGTTTGAAAAATGACTAAGTCTAAGAATTTGGTGAACTTATGGTCAAGGGTCATTGCCATGGCAACCAATTTTGTGGCACGAGACGGCAACAAGTTGGCATACCCCGCCTGTATTGTCTGTGTTGGCATTTTACAACAGATGGGAATATCGCAACGCCGATTGTTTCGTTAATATCGACGATGATTCCTCTAGTCTGTAAAAAATTGTGAACTTTGGTCCAATAACCCTTAGATCTTGTTGCTTATTTGCATGGGTGGATGGGTGCATACATGGTCAAAACACACTGTGCGCTGGTTTTTAAAGGTCATTCACTAGGTGGCAGCAGCATAGCCAGTCTGTAAGTGAGTAAGGAATACACAGTCGCATTTGCACTGGGCAGACTACACGCTGGGCATTGCCACGCTTTTTAGTTTTAAATATAATTAGTTTGAGTATGTGCATAGTTAGTCACTTACAAGCGCGTGCCTTTTTGCGGCATACAACTTAAAAATGAAGTTTGATGTCTTCATGATTTTTTGAGATAATTCTGTAAAGTATCATTCGTATTATAAGTGTTTAGTTTATATTTTGTCTAATCTATTGTAATTTACATTGTTTGTTGTGTACTAAGGAATATTAAACAATTACAAATAGTAAATAACAATAATTCATATGTAAAGAATTGTCTTTAAGACTAAACTGAACTTTTCAGTTATCTGTGAATGCTATTTTTTTCAAAATAGTGCATTTAGCATTGGAGCTTTGTGTTTGCTGATATGTAACTGATTTTATGTGTTGCATATATGTACTTTATGTGAAACAGTATCCAGAAACATGCGGAAAGTTTGTGGTGAAAAGTGTGCGAGACCTAACAACTGGTTACGACAGTTCACAGCCAGATGGCAAAGCGGTTAGTTCGACTTCCAACACCAGTTACTGGCAGAAGCGACTATCACATGATGCAGTGGAGCATATAGTATTTACAGCAGTCCTGGAGTGAAGTTTAAAAATTGATATTTGTCAGAGCCATAACCAAGCAACTGGCTGGAACGACCCACTTCTCATAATTCAAGGAAATTATTATCTCCACAAATACCAAATTCATGAGACAGGTTTTAGCAGTTTTTGTGTTGACGATGTTTGTATTGTTTAATAGTTATATACATGGTAAGAAGGTAGGGCGACTGACAGAGCTAATGATGCCTAACTTCGTCATCATCATATTTTATTCTCCAGCACAACGTTTTAATTTTAAGCTATTCCTGAACTTTCCAAACGACATGTTAACTTGCATAATTAGAGGTGGATAAAGAATAATAACAGTTGAATACAAGAATACGCCGGAAGGCTGCCAGAGAAGCAAACACTCATTGAACTGGCCACTTATCGTGTTATATAATTAATTAGTACAGTTAGTACAAACGACAAGAAAAGAAAAAAAGACAAAAACGGTTTGTACAAAGGGGTCACGTGTAGAACAAAGCAAACATCGTTAAGCAAAATCACAATTCTTAATAGCTTACATGAAATGCAGTGCAATTCATAGCTAAAAATGTTAATATATAGTTAATTTATTCTTCCATTATAGCCTAATGTTGTAATTAACTCATTCTACAGAGGTTCACAATTCAGAATTAATTTTAAGCTATTCCTGAACTTTCCAAACGACATGTTCACTTGCATAATTAGAGGTGGATAAACCAGTGATTCTCAACCTTTTTTGCCCTTTGCACCCTTTTGTGATATGTCAGAATGTCATTCTTCCCTTTCCAAGATTATCTAATTCAAAAATGCAGTCCAAATAATGTGATAATGTTATGCAGTAAAACGTGTTGTTCATGATTAAAATCAGCCTTGTAAATGATGTCTTTTAGGCATGGTACTGGATTAAGCATCATTACAGGGCTAACATTTTGGCCCAGCTAGGCAATACTTGGCATAACTTCAGCTATGTCTGCTAAATAGTCAATATTCAGCAGTTTCAGTCTGCAAATCTATGGTCCCAATCCCCTGTAATACTGAAATTTGCCCCTTGGGGTAATTCTTTCTGGTTGGGAACCCTGGAACATATACTGAAGAGTGAGTCTGCCTATGATCTTGAACAGTCCATGAGCTTGGTTGAAACAGTTAACATAATTATAGGCAGGCCACTGTTCATCTGGAAACACATTCCAGCTAGTATGTGCTTAATGGCTGAGAGCTGTTGGTTTGGCCTAGCGTCACATCGACAAAGTTACGCTGTGTCGAGTCCCATTAGAATTTAGATGGATGACCCTTTACACTTATACCATCTTGTTATGTAACCAGCCACTCAGGCAAACTTAGCCTCCTACCCTCAGTGAATGGGAAAGGAGCACTAGCCAAATTCGATGGCAGTGCTCTTTGGCTGGGAAGGACTGGCGTCACACTGGCCATGCTCACAGCCTCTGTGGTATATCCAGCTAGGGATTCATTGGCCTCAGAAAGGGAGATGTCTACCTGTAGGACTATGGCACCGCACCCTTTCTTTTTTATTGTGGCTATGACTGTCAGTGTTATGTCATATCGTGTTATTTGTTGTATGGCAGAACGTGTGCGTGAGTTACTATGTGACGCTGTTTCAGCTGTTGCCAGGCAGTAAGTCAACTCAGATGATAACGTTCAGACTTACAAATAGCTGCATTGTCACGATTAGAACTAGTGGAACTGAACCAAAGATCAAGTACTACACCGAATTCTGCTCACGGCCTGAAATGGGGTAATTCTACTCTGTTTTTACTCAGTGACTTTGTGTTATGCATCATCATCTAATTCTGTCATTGTAAGCTGTCAGAAATTTACTGAAAGGAAATATGATTTTGTTACAGTCTTTATTATGGTTGCCTGCATTTGCTTCTGTAAGAGCATACGATATTATATTTTATGAATGTTTTACCACACGACGCTGTGCTACCACAGTATATAATGTCATTGCGTGTCCGTCCATCCGTTCGTCCATCTATCCGTCTGTATGTCCGCCTGTCAGTCACAAGAGAGTTCTACGAAGATGGCTGAACCTAGGATCACGCAAACAACGCCGTATGATAGCCCAGGGACTCTAGTTTGCCGATTCCAAAGACCATTGCTGCATGTGTGGGGATGCCACGGTTGAAATTGCACAAGATTTAGTGACCATCAGGTTGGGAAGTGGCGTGTTGATTGTCGTCATTCTAGTTGTTTTAAGCTTTAAGTCATAATCACCTCTAAGTACCTTGCCATACTGTGAAATTAAAATTGTGTTGTTAATATATTTATATGGCCAGTTACTGGTTAACAAAATGACAGTTGTACACACTTTGATTACAAAAGTATTGTTTTGTTCATAGTGTGAACTGTGCGGCATTTGAAAGTCAGGTGAATGCAAGTGGCATGTTTTCTTGTGTTCGTAATATTCTGTTTGTTATTTGCCTGGACATTATAGACTTGACCGGCCGACAGTTGATGCAGAGTTGGATGAAGTCGTGTGTGCTGTGATCACAAACTACTTTGAACCGGCGAAGAACGGCCTTATACCAAGGAAAGAGTAGACAAAACGTGTGTTGACCTGAGTTTTATTTCCTTGACACCATTTTCCATCCACAGAACGTTTCCAGCTACTTCATCCGCTGATTTGACTGCAGTCTTTTGTAGAACGTTGTGCGGTATATTTGAAGAAGTTACATTTATTTTTAGTCTTCCTTTTATTTAACGTATTTGGTGGAAGTAGTTATCAGGAAGTATGTGACCAGAAAGTGAGTGGAATAAATGCTGTGTTATGAAAGTAATAGCTGTGGAAGATTGTGGTTTTGCTCAGATATTCTGTATATGTTTCTTACTATAATGAACATGTGAACTTGTTGTAGTGCTATGCAGCTATTTAGTTTGTTCTGGGTTTTTAACTGTTGTCAACTTACTGCATATCTGCTGCTGCTTACTACTATTACTGCTACTACTATTACTGCTGCTACACCATGTCCACAAATGAAAGGTGCCACTGTGTTTTTGCCTCTAACTTTGCCAAATGCTGGCCGATTTTCAAACTTCTTGCACCGACAGACAGTAAATGTTTAGTAAAGCAATAATAAAATGCCTCAAACGTGTTGCTACACTACCTCGTGAAATATTAATGTCAAAAAACTGGTTGCTGCAGGTGCATACAGTTGGTGATTCTTTGTATTTTTTTGGTATGACCAATGTAAATATCTTTTTGTCAGTGAATATAATTGTGCTAACGTCAGTGGATAAATATTTTTTCAGCACCTGTTTTGAATGGCTGGAGTCTTGTACGGCAGTTTGCTACACTCAGCTCTGGAGCATGGCAATTTTTAGCACAACTATTTCACAAGGTAGTGTAGCGACACATTTGACATGTACTGTAGCAACACATTTGACATGCGGTGGGACATTTAATTATTGCTTCGCAAGAAACTTACTGCTAAGTCTGTGGGTGAAAGAATTTTGAAAGTCGGTCAGCATTTGGCAAAGTTAGAGCAAAAATATAGTGGCACCTTTTTTCTGGACATGGTGTAGTAGTACTTATAAACCATTTCCCTCCTTTGGGAGGTGTTAAAGGAAACCTTGAAGTCAGTGTAATGTGCCAAAAAAGAGGAAATGACACAATAATAAATAATATAACAGAATTATGCTTACTTTAAAACCCATATTTCAAGCGTTTGCAGGTCTGCATATTTTCACATCTGAGCATTGTGTCACATTTGACGGACACATGCAGACAGTGTGCCAAGGATAGTACTTGCCTTATTTGTGACAGTTCAAATATTGTGTACTTGATTCTACCAATATCCAATGCCAGATTTACACATGTGGGAGCCCTTTTGATAAAAATGTGAGTGGGGCTCTGGCTTTTACTTTTCTCTCTCTTTCATTTGCCTCTATTTAGTGATGCACTATGGGTGTCCTGCAAAATGTTGCTCACTCTCAACTGTTATTGATCGCATTATAGGTGGCACAACAGGTAGAGTGTTGGACTTGTTATCAACAGGTTGTGGGTTTAAATCCTACTTGGGGCAAAAGCTGCATTGCAAGCTTGGGCAAGTTGCTCACACCCTATGTGCCTCTGTTACCAAGCAGTATAACTTGGTACCAGCTAAGGGGCGGTGATGCTCTGCAGCTGGGTAGATAATAGCAGACCTGGCGGAAAGTAATGACAGCCTACCGCCGGGTGGATGACTTATAGTCACCTGCGGGCTGACTGCCTGTACACTGGGATCAGCTTAGAGCCTAACGCTTGGTAACGAGTATGTGAAGCCTTTACCTTTATTGCTCAAGTGTGTATAATGCATGTTTTGAAACTTCTACTTTGCATTCCTGCATGATCTTGGATTGCAGTATAATGATGGATCATGATGGAGGAAATATGTCCCAAAGAACCAGACAAATTGCTCTTCATAATGTGGGGCTGATAAATTTGTGGGGCCATGCCTGGCTGAGAAACGTGGACACTCAGAAATCTGGCAGTGCCAACGTCGATAATTACACTGTGCTACTGCGATTCTCGCAGCTGCCAAACAGTGCTGTTCTGTCTGAATTGCACCATTAACCTGCTTATTCTAGTATTGTTTTAAGTTCTGTTTGCTTCATTTACGTAGTAGTCACCACTAGTCGGCCTTCTATATGCGTACGTACTGCACTGCTATAACACAGCTGCACTCTTACTCTTCATCATCCACGTCTTTTACTGAATTTGGTAAAAGATGCTGTTTATTTTTAAATTGTTAAAAATCGCAATTTTTTCAAAGATAAAAATCATTTTTAAAGTATGGAACAACTATCACCTGGAATATATAACACTCAACACAAAAATGTTTTCAACTGTTGATACTGTCAATCTTCGTGTGCCCCATACGGGCTCCGGAGTGGTAATGCGCCGTGATTCATGTATTGATGTCGGTGCTATATAAATTGTTTGTTTTGTGTGTTTACTTAACTTCCTTCATCACTTTCTTCCTTTCTTACTTTCTTCTTTCCTTATGCTTTTTTACTTATTTACTTCCTTACTCGTTTTCTTCCTGACTTGTCTATCTACTCCTTCCAGAATAGACCCATTCCATTTCCAAGCCGGAGGAGGTCATAGAAGGCGACCAAACCTGGCTTAGTTTTTTGTGTTTTTTTGTTGTAGTATATTTTGTTACGGATGCTCGTGTGCTTTTGTTACTTCGCCCGCCGCAGCGGTGGCGAAGCATTCTAATGAGTACTTCTGAGAGAGTGTGTGTGTCTGTCTAGAAGGCGACCAAACCTGGCTTAGTTTTTTGTGTTTTTTTTGTTGTAGTATATTTTGTTACGGATGCTCGTGTGCTTTTGTTACTTCGCCCGCCGCAGCGGTGGCGAAGCATTCTAATGAGTACTTCTGAGAGAGTGTGTGTGTCTGTCTGTCTGTATGTCTGTCTGTTTGTCCGCGAGCATATCTGCTGAACCGCACGCGTGATCTTTAACAAATTTTGTGTGCATTTTGCCTATCGCCGTGGATCGGTCTTCCTCCGGCGGGGTGATGAAATCCCAAGGGCAGGGGAAAATTTTGGGGGTTTTCTTCCCATTGACAATGCATTGTATAGCATAGCATTTGGGACCCACACATACACAAAAGGCTGAACCGATCGAGATGCCGTTTGGGACGATGACTTGGGTGGGCCCTAGGTACCATGTGTTAGATGGGGACCCGATCCCCCAAGAACAATGGGCAATTTTCACTGTAAACTGTGCAAAAACGGCTGAACCGATCTAGGTGCCGTTTTGGATGAAGACTCGGGGGTGGCAAGGAACCATGTGTTAGAATGGGGTGCAGATCCCTAAGGGGAATTGGCAATTTTTGGGAGTTGTTCATGCCATTCAAAAGCATTGGCAATCTTCGCTGCAGGAGTCGCTGCAGCGTTGCTGCAAGAGGGATCATTCAATTGCCAATAACGTCATGCTGCAGAATGAATCATTCAGTATGCCAGGCATTTGCAAATAGTATTCATAAAATTTCTGGGCGCAGGCGTTGAAAAGCAATGGGATGACACAGCGTGAACGAAGTCTGATATCTACGATTGCCTTGTTGTGTTTGTTTTCGTTTTTCGGTACTAAGCCAAGAGATTGGCTGGGAAGAACGTCTCCGAAATGATTTATTTTGTGTCAGGTGGGAAGTAAAACCTTAACTCAATCAATCCATCAAGCTTCGTGTGAAAATCACTTTTTGTGTAATTCGTCCGCGCTTCAGCAATGCTGCTACCTGGTTACTACAGACCTCAGATTCCATCATTATACCATTGCATGCGGTAGTTGTATTTTCATCACTGCTGACAAGATTACGTGTTAGCGTATGTTTGTTTGTCTGTCTGCAGGCAGGACCAGTCGAAACGTTAGACGAATTTTCGTAAAAGTTTTGGAACAGGTTAGTCTTGGGATAAGATACAGTTGGTTAAATGTTGGAGGTGATCCGGAAGCCGCTGTCAGTGAATTGGTACATATTATACGTTCTGTACTGGGTTGTGCAAGTAGCCACCAACAGCAAACCAATCAGCACTGGGACACGTGTTCTCTGACGTCATCTGGTTTGGTCCAAAGTGCAAAAGTTAAACTCCCAAAATATACAAAACTGAAAATGTTGTATTGCAATTTTATCTCCATTAAGGCTGATAACGGCTCGAGAGTCATATTTAGGGTCTTCTGTCACTACTAGCTTTTTCATCAGTAGTCTACTTTAAGTAAATAAAGTCTGTTCTTTGTGTGTCTTCTTTTTTACGTCTACTTCATTCTGTGCAGATAGACTTAATATCAGACAGCCTACCGGTGTTAAAGTAGTCCATCTGAATTTTCCATTAGCTGGTAGCATTGCCCACTTGCTTTCTGTTGGCTCTGTATTTAATACTATTAGCCTATAAACAGTTTGTATGGCAATAGTAGTAAGCATAGTAGTGGTGTACGTGGCCATTATCAGCGACAGTTGTTTTCAGTACAAGTAAATTGTAGTCTGCTTTAGTATGTACCTGTCAGACTAGATTATTACCCGCCGTGTATTGCTGCTCACTTCCATTCACTTTGAGTCACGGAATGTTGAATTGTAAATACGTTTAAACAGTTCAAGTCCAGTGTTATATGATGTGTATTGCTTTGTTGTCTGAACATTGTCAATCCTGAGCGTGTGGCAGAATGTTGCTCACCACTTTGTGTGGCTTTTCCGTTGTTGTCTTGTTACCGTTCATTTATTTCGTTGTTACTGTTATTTATTCCTGACGTGATTTGACAGTCTCATTTATTTTTGGAATGTTGCGTATTTTTATCCAAAGAGTGTGTGCAAATATACGGATAGTTTGAGTTCATTTACTGCAGTTGTGGCTGGTTTATTTGCTGTACTGATAATTTGCTTACTTTTTATGCAGAACATTTTGCCTTCAGTGTTTTGATTCACTGTCAGGTGAATGAATGAATGAATGAATGAAATGAATGAAAATGCGAGGATTTTAAGTGCGTTTGAAAACCGACTGAGAGCCGGCTTTGTCTAACACACTATGTAAACA
>Ga0209780_1001051_pt1 | contig 17218 bp, 10 predicted proteins | sample WorMetexBAHAMAS2_FD_187384 | JGI IMG/M metagenome (GOLD analysis project Ga0209780, IMG submission 187384) | Marine gutless worms symbiont microbial communities from Max Planck institute for Marine Microbiology, Germany - Inanidrilus exumae... | ecosystem: Host-associated > Annelida > Digestive...
GAGCTACTTCGGTTTTTGATTTTTGTTTTTTTTTTCATTATTTTTCGTTTCTGGGCCGTGCGCTAGATTAAGCTGGCCATCTTGTCGGCTTTTGAGCGCACGTAAATCTACCGTATCGTATCGTATATGAAATTGATGTCTACGCATTCTGAAACCTTATTAGGAAGATGAACAACTAGTGTACCGGTAGTTAGCTAACAACTCACAGCAAGTATAGGTGGGACTAATTGGACAACTTGACACCATAGCAACTAGCATATGCACGTGGTTGACACGAAATCTAGCGTGACTGAAGTGCAACGTAAGCCTATACTATACACAACAAGAAGCAATTAGCGAGACTTTGTAGGGCGAGGACGGTGAATCACGTATACGATACGATGACCACAACAAATTGATCGCGTGACGAACTGCGAAGTGCTCCGTTGATTGGTCGAACGGCAATCACGTGGCTCATCATAATCCAACATCGCGCAATAGATCCCGCTCACCGCAATGTAGAGGCTAGAGGTCAACGTCACAAGGTCACAGGCGCATCACCGCCAGGTTGTGGTCCGTTCCCTCGAAAATTTCACTGTATGCGGTGTGGAAACAAGATCTATATGATGCAAAATTTAACGAAATCCAGTGATTGGACTGCTGTTTTATAGCCGAAGGACAGCATGTACCAAAAGATTTTAGATGAAAATGCGGCAAAAATCATCGTTTAGCGGCCAAGAACCTTACGGACCCGCTGGGGGCTCACGCATGGCCATCCCCAGACCCCCGCAGCACCGCAGTTTATTCAGGTGGTCAGAATGCCTAGATTTGAACCAAATATGCGGCAAAATCGTTTAGCGGCCAGGTTCTGGCTATGACTCGCTGATGGAACTCACAGTGCTCTCCAGGCCCTCAGCTGGATTAAAGAGAAGTGAAAGCAGCAAAGGAAGGCAAAGGGGGAGAAGAAAGGGAGGATGGAAGTGGACGGAAGGAAAAGGGAGGAAAGGATGGGAAGGAAAGGCAAGGAAAGGGATGACATGACCCCAGATTTCAAAACCTGGATACGCCCATGAGGTCAGGCATTGAACTGTCAAACGTTCTTTATTCGACAGTTCATTTTTGAACGTTCTTCGTTTGACAATATCGGTCGGTCACTGCACTGCAGCCCTACTTTGTCGCTCGTGAGTAATTACGAAGATTACAACGGTAAAGCTGATATACGGTGGTCCATAATGAACGGAAACCTTAAGCTTTCACCGCATAAGGCTACTAATAAGCTTCTTTTCTAAGCCAGAATTCCTGTTATTAGACTTTGATCGGCGAAATTCACCTAAATTGGCTGATGGTGTACTCCATTTAGGCCTACGCTGCAATAACTACGCCGACGTGGCGCAACTTATTTACACTGATTTTCATGTTAATACAATGATTTTCACGGACTAAGCAAATGTAAATGTAAAAACATCAGTTTGTATAGCGTATCGTTATAATGCACCCCCAATGCGCTAAATGTCCACTTATCCACGCCAAATTTCACGCCATTTGTGCAACATGTTGCCCCAGCGGTACGATAACCCTCAAAGTCGCCCCCTGAGCAGGGCCGCATTAAGGCTAGTGCCGGCCCGGGTGCTGTGCCAGATGCTGGCCCCTTACAGACCTGTAACCAGCTAATCACTCCCACGAATTGTGGGCCCACAAAAAACTGCGGGCCCGGGTGCTGCAGCACCCCTAGCACCCCCCTTAATACGGCACTGCCCCTGAGTAACCGAAATGGCATAAATGCTCCGTTAAAAAGTCCAGAAGTCAAAGTTACTGAATCTAAAAAATTAACACAATTAAATAAACCATGACAGAAATTTAAGAAAATGTTCGAAATAAAGTAGTGATTGACGAATTTGTACTTTGATGCTACAATAATGACAAAACGTAATTTAATGCAATGGAGTCATTAGGCAGAGCAACAATGCAAACAAAAATCGAATTAATCTAGACCTACTACAAAAGTCGAATACAGCGGCTTCGATACCACGGAAACGAAAAATGTCGAATTTCAACAGTTAATTTGACGACAAAGCAGATAAAGCACGATTTCATATGAAATGCAATCATGCAAATTGGATGTCTCCCAGTAAATGTCAACATTCCGGCTATGCCGTTGTGTTGATATTTTAACTTTGGGACGTCAAATTTGCATGTAAGCTAACATTCACTATCAGGCATCACCTGTAACTATGTTGTTATGATTATGAACTGTTGCAACGTTAAGGAAGGTACGATTGTGTACATTTTCCGAACAATGCTTGGACACGTGACATTTCTGCGTTGTTTTGGCTAAGTAGGACGCTCTTTCGCGTGTCCTTCATCGACAGTACAGCTTTTGTAGTCAAACTTTCACATATTTTTATGAAGTGAATACACATTCAAACAATTAGACCTCTAGGTTTAATTTCGAGTTCATATTTTCGAAGTTTAGAAAGCTTTATTCGCACCGGTATATTCGTGCAACTAAAATAACAAACGGCTACTCACAACATAAAGAGAATAACATCAAGTGCGGCGTGCGCTATTATTACAAGGCAAATGAACACGTGTGGATAACATTTACGCCTTCGTACAAACACTGGTGACGATAATGAGTACAACAATAGGCCTACAGGGTGGTCCAAAAAACTGCACACCTGCTGTTTCTCAACAAATTGTGCTACAATATGTGCCAGTAAAGCAATTGTTTTGTCAGATTTGTGTGTGACACACATAGTACTGCACAAGCACATAATATTTCAGAATATTATTAAATATTCTATTGGGTAAATATTCTATGCACTGCGTCATACTTAATACTAAGCTAAGACAGTGGTACAATCAGTAAAGATAATAAAATTCTGATTTAAAACTTGAGAACATAAAAAGAGTGGGACGCTAAGAAAATGTTGAAAAATTTGCTGTAAAACAGTGGTGTAGAAGCGGACTTTGTCTTTTTAAATAGTAGTCATGATTTTTGAAGTGAAGTCATTTTACGCACTGTAGCAGACGATAACGAGTCATCCCGATTTCTGCTACTGTACCATAGAATATTTAACATTATAACGGCATAAACAACTTTATTACTTACTATTGTTCACGATTATCTTAAAATAACAGTAAAACCACTGTTTTATCACATATTTAATGTTATTAACACCATCAGAGTGAAAAAGATCAGTGTGCAGTTTTTTGGCCCACCCTGTGATCAACAGGTGGCGTTAATCAATCATCGGTCGCCTGAACAACTGATGAGGATTTGTCATCGTCGTCACTCGCATCCACGTGACTTTCGCTAAGTAGAGGCAGAGATAGGCCTTTGCGACCGTCCAGCCAGTACGTCTTCTGCAGTCCTTTGCCCTGCAACCGATTTAGTCACTTTGCACTCACGTAACGTAACGGTAAATGATGCCATACACCATACGGCAGAGTAGGTGAGGTGCTTATCTCACCTTCTTAGGCCTTGAGGTAGTAGATGGTTATGCCTAGTCAGCTGCTATAACGCTGGGCGGAGCTTACGACGGAGGCGGAGCTTCTCCAGTAGGTCTACAGAATCACGTGATTTGTTGCAGTCGACGGTAGGTGAGTGGAGAGCCGCGGCGTCGGATATTCGTGCGGAAGGCAGAGGTCGCATATAATATGATATATCCGTCGGCGCAGCGTATGTGTGGTGTGTGCATTTAAACGAAAACTCTTCAGTAGCAGAGGCCGGAAGAGCGCGTGAGCACGACGCCTTGCAGCGTTCGCCGTTTGGTCTAATCGGTATAGTAAAATGGACTATATAACTGTTCACGTCACCGATTTGATCTTTGGCTGAAAACCAATTGTGAACCATACGGTACGGGTTGCAATGTATCTGGCGACACACTGCAATATAGGCTTGAAGAGGGCGTTTTCCACCGGCGTACTCGACAGGTGACACAACTGTTTACATAGTTACTGAAGCAACGTCGCACAGCTGCCACGCCCACATCGGTTTGTTTACTTTTGCATCATGACTCAGCAAGACGTCCCGGTGACCGTCAACGATTGCCGAAAATTTGGGTAGGTACCTTTCTGGTGCGCAGCGTACATCCCACGGGAAAGACTTTGAAGTGATTCTAACGGTAAAAATGGAAACTAGACATTCCGCAGAGAGACCATTTGGCCGTGAATTTCCGGCGATCTGTATTCATTGAGGAGTTATGACGGCCTGAATCGCAAGACGTGGAAATTTTGTGAGCAATTTTTTGCGTTTTTTTAAAAACGATCCCTCTCAAACTGTCACTACTGCTCGGATCGCGCCCAAAATTTGCCAGGGCCAGCCCCGCACATTTGGCTCACACTGTTCCGAATCTCATCCTAATCGGTTCACTTTCGGCGGAGTTATTGCCGAACGCGTGAAGACCGTTTTTACCCCGTAGAGTATTTACAATATAGGCTCTTCGAGCCTATAAAATAGGCCTGAGAAATTGCTAAATTCATATTCAGAAGTCATACAGAACGAAAACATATAAATGAACATACTAAGACATTTGAATTACAGAAGGGCTGATGGCTCCGTTTTGAAGTTGTGAATACGTCACCGACGACAGAGCCGTACAAAGTCGAGAAACACTGCAGAATGACTACTGTATCTTACCTTGACCTCGACTTCACCTCTTTGCTTCATGATGTAGCCACTGTGTGACGACCTCAGCTCAATGAACATGGCTTCAGTAACTTGGATGCGCATTGCTACAACGGTCACGTTAACACGCCATGTGCCACTGTACATCACTGATATTCATTGCAGTTACGTATTTATTATTACGTCATATGGCAGCACATCATACAAATATAACAAAGTCATTAAAAATATGCACATGCGTACAAACACATTAAAATGAAAGTAAAAAAGAAGATAATACAGAAACTATAGGTTAACCGACGCAGCAAATGGAGCCCATGTTGAGCCTTTGATTGCACTAATTGAAACGTTAGAAGACACTGGGTAGAGATGGCAGTTATCATAGGCCTACAAACATCCAGGAATGATAGTGTGGCAAGCAATGCAGTTGGCCATACAAATATGCCACTGGAAAAGCCATGGCTGCAAAAAAATTCACGGGCGCATATAATAAATTGATGTCAATCCGCAAAAGGGATTTACTGTGTCCACGACTCCTGAGTCTGAGATTGATTCTGCGTCAGGATTCAGGATAATATTGAATTAGGAATGTAATACATGTGTAGGTTGTGTAAGAAAATGTAAAAGTTAGGTCTATTTCTTTGGTTCAGTTGCTTTCTCAAATGCATGTGAACTCCTTGAGAAATAGATATAATGTCTAATTTTGTTGCACGGTATCACCGACCGACCAGTGACTTGAGTCGAATGGCGACTATCAAGTTATCAGCCGTTATCAGTGTAGATAACGGTTATTACGTGATGCCTTACAAAAAAACTAAACGGCGCTGATCACGTAATGTGGCTTCCTGCGAGGTGCTGGCGATATTCGACTACAAAAGGGAGAAAAGGAAAATGTATCCATTACAGTACTCCCAGTAGTGAAGTCTGTGCAAAATACATCTGATTCATCGACGCAGTGCGACAGCTTGTAGACCCGATACGATACGATACGATACGATACGGTAGACTAACGTGCGCTCAAAAGCTGACGAGATGGCCAGCTTAATCTAGCGCACGGCCCAGAAACGAAAAATAATGGAAAAAAATAAAATCAAAAACCGAGTAGCTCAGAAGAAACGGTGCAGGCAAAAGTCCGTGGAGGCAGTCCGGGAGGAAGAAGTGAAACTACGGGGGTAGGATTTGTGACGTGTACGTACGTTTTCCAGTGGACTCCATGCGGCTTGCGACGTTGACGGTGTCGCCAAAAAGACAGTATCTCGGCATAGTTACTCCGACCACTCCGCCGACCACCGATCCACTGTGCAGGCCGCAGCGGATCATCAACTTACGGTCCGGACGATGCGCAATCTACGCACGCCAATCAGCGGTTAGAAAATCGCGTCACAAACCAATGATTTTTTCTACGCCGTCTTATAATGGCAGAACTCCCACCGTGGGCTCTGGCAACGCCTACTCTGAAAAAGAAAGTAGAACCCAACCCAGTGCGAAATCGCAGCGTGTGAGTTCTTCCATTTAAATTCAGTTAATTATTTTAACTGACAAGTGGAACGTACGTATACATGTAGTCTACCATCGACTGCAGCTTTTAATTGCGTCACCAGTAGTGCCTAGTGAGCACTCGACTAGTCCAGCACTAACAGTGGTGGCTATAGCGTAAAGTGTGGAGTGTTGATTGCGGACAAAGAGGTCACATCAGGCCAAGGTTAGAAAGCTGCAAAGTATTACGGTACATAAAAGGGAACGGCAGTACCGTGGACACGGCCACCATGAACACCCCCAACTCCCACCTGCACAGCGAGAATGCCGGAAAAATTCACTGACACAAACAATGAAGTAGAAGTCGACACTCATAAACCCACGCCGACAACGCTTTTTGTGCCTCTGACCTTCTGACCTTAACATAAATGAAAGTAGTATATACTACTAATAAATTTCCAAAAATTATGGTGGACCACGTCTATGTCAAGTTTGGTGATTCTAACTGCATCGGTTTTTGAGACATTGTGCAGAAAAACAGACAGACAGCGTGGGTAATAAAGATAGTTTCATGTCAAACGAACTTGTACACAATCATTGAAGCGTCACAGCGGCGTCGCCTTGCGTTTGTCATTGCCCAAAGAGATGCGTTTCAAACGTTCACTTGAAGGTGTTTAATGAGAGACGGCGTGATAGCATGTTTCAGTGTGATCACTTGGTGACAATGTTGACGTTTCTCGGGTCTAAAGTTTGCACGGCGATAATTCACACGATGTCCTACGTATTGGCAGGCTCACGATACACTTTTCGGCTCCAACAGAATACAAAAACTGCAGCTGTAAATGACAAAGGAGTTTTAAAATGTAAACAATCGACTAATCATTTAGAACTGTATAATGTAGTTAATAATTTGCGATTAATTTTATCCGTCGGTACTTTAATGAATAATGGAGCTGAAATCTACTTAGTCTTTCACTCTTTTCGATTTTTGGTGCTTAATTTCGTTCAAGCGCCGCCACTGCATGAAGGATGTTCACGGCAGAGTATGTAGTAAAGCGTTGAATACAAAAATTAAAACTTCAAAAAGTTCTTTTGATTTGTACTACATACATATTTCATCTTCGACGAAATTAAAGGACACTAAGCGACAACGTAGTAGTTAAAGATGTTGGACTGATAGAAAGAATCGTTAACGTTAAATTGGTAACAAACCTAAAAGATTTCTTTGATAATTTTAATGTCTATATACCTTAAACTTAGTGACATGGTGACACAGTGTAAGCGCCATGTCAGCTAGCTCAGACGCATGCTCAGGATTACGTGTCGGTATGCCAGACGACACCATGTAGGCGTCGCCAATAGTCTCCACCTGAACAGACCAACAGTCCACCAGCCAGGTTATAATACCACAGATAACGACTAACAAATGCAGTAATGTTTATGGTTTTTTACGTATGGTGTGCACAAAGACAAAAAATAAGACTAATAAATAAGTAAAACAATTGGAGCACCGTAATCATAAATAATAAATATACAACTGTAAGTGAATTACAGGCGCTATTAACGTACACCTTGTCCGTGATAAAACACGGCGTGTATACTAGAATCTTGCTTGAAGCATACATACACAGTACAGTCGTTTTACAGCCAGCATACAGGTCAACCAGCACCCAAACTCAAGAAATAAACGATTCTTGAATCAGTTAAACAATAACAATTGTCGTTATTTATATAGTAAGTAAGTAAGTAAGTGGCCTTTTATTAAAAAGCATGTCAATCGCACGCATAGCATAGGCAGTAAACAGTACACACATTTAAACACATAAGCACATAAAAGTGAGAATATTAAATATGAATAAAACAAATGCAGCATAAGACAAGTGCGGCCGGCAAACGCGAGTTAGTTTGAGTTAGTTTTTTTGCAAAACGTGATAGTTCGTTAACAATGTCGTGATTTTAACCCATTTTGCCCAGAGTTCCAAAAGGGGGACAGTTACATACTAAGGGATTCGACGCCCGGCTAGCAAACGAATCATTTTTAGTTTTTGACTTTCGGGCAGTCTGGCGCTCAACCACGAACGCCGGTGCCAGAAAGTCAAAACTAAAAATGGTCGGTTATCCAGTCTGGCGTCAAATCCCTGGATTGGTGTAAAAATTTTGGGTACACTGAGCTAAAATGGGTTTATCAAGTTCATAATGGCGCACAGTCTCACCTTGTAGACGTTAAACTTTGCGATTGTGCCGTCAAAAAGAAGATAAAGATCGTTAAGCATTGTGACAACTTGCATCGGAGTGCTTTCGCCGGCCAGAGCGGTGAACGACACAATGTCTGAGAAGTAGATAGACGCCTCGGGAATCAACTCCGGATCAACGTGCACACCGGCCTTCAATTTCTCCGCCACGCTCCTACGTGCGTGATAAAACAATTTAACTTATTTTCCTGGGATGGGGTGTTCGGGGTCTGGCCTCGAACTCGAGGATACCTCGATGATAAATTTTGGTGGTTTCGGCCTTGGCATCGAAGATGCTGTCATCGAACACATCCCTCATTTTTACACTTTCCACCTTGGACTGCCTTCTTTCCTCGGGATTGCTTTACGGGCTAGGGCTTGGACCACCTCTTCTCGATTTAACAGCTTTTACTGCGCGACCCCCACACAAAGCATACCACATACATAGCGCGGTCTGTGTCATGGCTTGGTGACCGTCAGTCCGTCACACGCCAGCATTGTATCGAAAAGCTGGACGGCGCTTTTGGGCGCTTGTAAATATACCGTATCGTATCGTAATACTGTTGGCACGTTGAAAACACGTATTACAGTTGTACTGGAGCCGGAAACAACCGTGAATCTTGGCTATGTTAGACATTAACGTTGTTTCTTAAAACACGACATGCGTACTAGCATCTTGTTTGAAAAACGCACAGCACACCGAGTACAACCCTTTTACGGCCACGCGTTAGCCGGCACCCCGACTCGAGAACTGGACCATGTTTGAGTCATCAAAACAGTTACACTGTCTGCATAGAAACTGGTGGCTTCAGTGAATTCGGTGAATTAAGCCGACTACTCGTCAGCTTTTGGACGAACGCTAAAGTACCGTATGCTCTCGTAGCCTACCGCATCGTTTCGTATTGCATTGTATTTACAAGCTCCAACACAGTCCAACTGAACACAAAAACACGCTACGGACATCAGTAACGTAATTATTGCTTTATGCGAGTTAATTAGACATTAGCTCTGGCAGTTACGTAACGTGCAGTAACGTACGTAATGTTCAGCGCGGTATAGATGCTGTGCCATGGCGGGTGGTTCGATGATAATAATCTATAGTTACCACTTAATGGTCATGCGTGCTGTGTTAATTAGTGTCGACAGTGTGTTTCGCTGTGAACTCATGCTGAGTGTACGCTCAAGGAGGTCGGTATGATGGTGTTGTTTTTCATCAGTACCAGGCAAGATTATATTTCAGGGTTTTAAACATTAATAATGTTATAATTTTAACGGTTCATTGGTGAAAAATGTTGTGATCTTTTGTTGGTAGGTTATTAGAATGAAATTGCGAAGAACTAACACGGGCATCATGCTGTAGAGCAGCAGGTCTGCCTTCTTTTTCTCCTCCATGTACTGTTGCGTCTTCTCTTCCACCAACTCTTCCAAGTTGTTGGCATATTTTTCCATCATGTGCAGCATGTTGTCCATAATGTTTACGTTCCTACATCAAGAGGAATTCACTGTATGAGATAATGCAAACGGCTGTTAAGTAAGTCAGTAAGTAAATGACTCAAGAACTACTCGCAGCAATGTTGACTTTATATTATGACAATAATGTTCACTGTTGATTAACATTTTTATGTCTCAAAACATTTTCAACATAAACATCGTGTCATGTAACACGATTCCACAACAACAACAAACCTAAAAATCATGAAAGCACTAAAGCATACGGAGTGTCTATATCATCCGAAAAAGCTTCCGTTTACTTGAATTAGCGATCGATAAGCTTCACAGGTAGGCTAATTTGAAAGTTAGGCATCAGTTTACATAAAGTGAATATTGAAATCAATTACTCGATCATTGTTAAGCTTTAGGCATACGTCAATTTAGCTATTATCAAACTTGTATAGCGTACTTTCCTTTGTTGATGATGAGAAAGTTTTTACGGATGGTGGCGAAATCGGGCCGCAGTGTCGGATACTCGTCCCAGCAGTCACGCATCATCTGCAGCAGCTGAGAATCATTGGTCCTGTCGTCAGGCGGGATCGGAGGACGAAACGGTGGCGTCTCTCCACCACTCACACGCACGAATATGTCTGTCCACAGCGAATCGTGCACCCAAAGAGCAACTTAGGCTCGATTTTCTAAAAAAATCTTAAAGTTTTCCTTAGATCTATATTAAGATTGTCTTATATATTTTTCGTAAGTTTGATCAGTGTCCTAAAACTATCTTAAGATTACGCTGTCTTTTGAAAATCGGACCCCTATATTTTCCTTGAATACATCGTTACTAGACGCTATAAATAACGGTACTAAAATTAGATCAACTCAAAACTTATTATCATCAAATGATGAAAGGAAGTTCTCTGTATTAAAACGCGCTTGTCTAAGATGCCATTACATAATTTGAAATTTGAGAATTCGTTTGCTGTTGTTATAACACTGTTAGAGTTGGCAGAGATAAGAACTGCTGTGATCGTTCCGTCCACTTACTCTTGGCCGGGATGGGATCGTCCACTTCGACACAGCGGAACAGCCCGGCGCGGTAGAGGATCTCGTGCAAGATGATGGCGAAGCTGTAGACGTCTCCTTTCTGAGTTCCCGTGGACAGTCCATCGACTGACGAACGCTGCGCTTCCATCAGCTCCGGCGCCGTCCATAGCAGCGCTGAAAAAACTCGACGATGGAATAATCGGTGCCGTTAGATAGGACGCTGCTAAAATGAAATTACAATTTTATCGAAAGGCAGTCGATGGTTCGAAAACTCGAATACTAGGTGCAGATGTTTTCGTTGTTTGCCTTTGGCAGATAAGATACATATACGTATGTATCGGCCTTATAAGTATATATCTATCGGCCTTATAATGGCGTATAAGTTATATCGGCCTGTAATCGTTTCTGTAGTACATAATTATGCTTTAAAACAGCAATTATCTAAATTTCATCCACAAATCTTATAACACAAGCTAGGTTTTGACATTTATGACAGGCCACTATCCAATATAAATATGACATCTAGTAGCTCTGTGCACTGAATTTGCGAAAAAAATAATATTTGCTATTTTAAGTTGGCGGCTTTTAAAATAAAGAGAAACTTTTAACAAATGTACATAAATGTCAGTGATATGTTAAATTGTTAATCATCTTTGGCATAAAAAGTGATATAAGTGCGGTTTTGCTAGTTTTCGAAAAGTTATTTTATGCATTTGTGAATTAATCGAGGTGCTGTCATATTTATTATTGGCGAAAGGAGTGATTGTGGCCAGAATTGTATAATTATATGGTGTTGTTGTTGAATAACGTTGCATGAATAAAAGGTAACTCAAAAATAAGACATTTTGGCGTTATATAATATGCGGATGAACCCACATATCTTAGATAGTTGCACTAAATTCGACAGATTTTAGGTTATAATATCACTCTTCAATGTTGCCTGTTTTTTTTCAGACAGTACGTGAATTTTATCGTCTAAAGACTGATCTACCATTCAGTACATTTATTGTCTGCAGTACGTGCACAAGCCAGTAGTTTTGAAACGCGTAGCATGCAACATGCATACCCGAATACTTCTCATTGTCTGTTTCATACGTGACTTTTCTGAGGTGTCCGAGTCCAAAATCCGTGATCTTGACCACCCACCGACTGTCCAGCAGACAGTTGGTACTCTTTAGACGACCGTGAAACTTCAACGGACTCTTGTGAATATATTCCATTCCCTGACAAAAACGACACAAAACAGGTATGTCTGTCCTCCTTATTGTCGGGCCAAAATGTACGCTGCCTGCGTCGCATGCTGCCCTCTGTTGAGTCACGGTGAGTATGCCGACGAGATAGACAGACAGACGGGCAGACAGACGGACGCCAGACCATTACATTACGCGTTCCGCTAGACGCGGCCAAGGCTAAAACACATTCACTAATAAACATGGCTAATACAGGAACGGGGCATAAAAGGACCGATCGGTTAAAGCAGGTGCCTACTTTTGATCGTTAACGTCGCAAATGCTGATCAATTTTCAGATTTATTTTATCATCAAAGTCAGCAATAAATTTGTAGCAAAGTGATCACTAACCCATTTTTGCCCAGAGTTCCAAAATGGGGACAGTGGCTAAGGGATTCGATGCCAGGCTGGCTAACGAGCCATTTTTAGTTTTTGACTTTCTAGCACTCTGGCGCTTAGGGTTGCATCGCCAGAGTGCCAGAAATAAGACATTTTGGCGTTAAAAATGGTCGATTAGCCAGCTTGGCTTCGAATCCCTAAATAACATAACATATTAACTTAACATATTAATACACTTTGTCAAACGCAACCATCGAAAATTTAGCGTAGCCATTTTGGGAACATTGATCTAGAATGGGTCAAAGATCACACTAGACACACTATCTTGTGAAATATTCATCACCTTTTGATGGCAATGGCCATTGGCCAATGGTCAGGGTTTTAACGAGCATTGCTAGGCAACGGAAATATTCTACTGATCATCTGCATCGTATTCCTGGCTTTAGACGGGTTGAAAATTAAGTTCAATAATGAGGCCTATATGATCGTCGTATACCTGTATGCTTGCTTGACATTGTCGACAATAAAATACTACTCTACAACGGTGATTGAATTAGCATAGCGTTTCTCGTTTATTTTTGGTTTTTAAAAGACGAAATCTTATCTGAATTTATGCGCGGCTTCTTTTTTTCTCTATTATTCCGCTGACCGCGTCTAGCAGTAAGCGTAAATTAAGGCCCCGTCCACACCAGCAACAATGTCGAAGCAACAGGCAACATTGTCGAAGCTACGTTCGACTTTGTCGAAGCAACATTCGACTTTGTTGCCACAAACGGCAACAATGTTGAACGATTCTATTGTAAAATGTCGTCCTTTCGACAAAGTCGAATGTTGCTTCGACATTGTCGAAATAATCGTTCAACTTGTAGTATTCGACAATGTTGCTGGGACATTGTTGCTGGTGTGGACGCGGCTTCTACAAAGTTGCCTGTTGCTTCGACAATGTTGCTTCGACATTGTTGCTGGTATGGACGGGGCTTAACGGTCTGGCATCCGTCCGTCTCTCTGATCCGTCTTTTCCTTACCCTAATAGGACGTGCGGCGCACACTCACAACGTGATTCACCAGATGGCAGCACGCGACGCGGCCAAAGTACGTTTTCATCCGAGTATTAGGAGAACGGACATTCACGTACAAATCAGGCGTATGAAACCGTATCTAAATTCCCGAGCCTATCGTACGCTCATGTTTACTTTTGTTTCATGCTAAGTGCGCCGTGTCTGATGTCTTGCGAATTAAGGTACTGTACTGCAGTTCCAAAACTGGACACTTCTATTTTAATTTGTTGTAACTTTGCCAAGTGTTGAGCGACTTTCAAAGTTCCGTCACTTGCAGACTCTGAAGTCAATTTATCATAATGTAAGCGCAATTGTTGTTTCACTGTCTGTGACGTATTCCTGACCAAAAATCACCCTACTCAATAAGTAAATTGAGAGAACTGGCATGCAAGACTCAGTTACTCGAAAAACCTACTGAGAAATACTCGTTCGGTGATGTTACTATACTATCATTTCGTTCACCGACGAAAGGTATTCACGGCGGCTACAGCAAAAAGAAACCCACAGAATGACCGACTGCTTGTAGGTCTACCTGCTGCAACCGAGAAGGAAGACGTCGCGGGGAAACGCGTTCGCACACGATTAACGTTCAGGTAAGTCAATGATGGCGAGTCGATGTGTCAAAAAATTGGTCAACACCAGCTTCATATTTGTCGATCACGAAGTTCTGTAGTGCACTGCCACCGGACTTAATTGCTGCTCCGAATTTGTCATCATTTCGGCGGCGGCTTGAAACTTATGTTTATCGTCGGTCCCCATGCATAGACCTAACTAACTGTTATTTTTCTTAGTTTAGCGGTGACAATACTGTTCACTGACAATGTTCTCTATGTAACTTCACTTATACCACGTTAATTCTGGCGTTTGAAGAAGATGATGATGATGTCGTACGTGCTGATGGTACAACAGTTGCTGCCCCGCTATCGTCAGATCTGCATGGGTAAGTTAATCTATCCACAGGACAGCGCACGGGCACAAAAAACGTGCGACGTAACAGACATCCTTCCTTGCATACAACTCCGCCAAATGTCGACCGATTTCCAAATATACTTTAGATACAAACAAAGCATTAAATTTGTAACAAAAGTAAATTATAATACAGCCTAAATAATAATTTAGCTAAAAAATAAACTACATAATGGTCCCACCACATCTTGAATGCGTCGCTGCACTGTACTATCTTGTGATTTATTATTAATCACAATGCCGATGCGTGGTTCGGATTTTCGTTCGTTTTTGACAGTAGTAGACTGAGCAGTACAGCAATATAAATTGACTGCCGTATCCGTTATTGAAATAGCTTCGGAAATCGGTCAAGATTTGGAGAAGTTACAGTACAAAAACGTCCAATTTTGACTAACACTGTAATGTAGGCCCTACTAGATGTAGGATATTAACTGATAGTGAAAATTTAATAAAATGCACTGTTTCGGCTATGTGGTGACAGCAAACAATCTCGCAACCTACAAATTAATGGTGCATCGCTGGATCGACTCGAACAGAAAAAGGAACCGGTCAAAGAGGCCATACATGAAAGCAAATCTAATAATTGCAAAATATCTAGAAATTGCCGAAATGTCAAAAACTTGAGGATTGCATAGGGCCAAAAAAGGCAATCAGAAACTCGGTGACTAATAAAATACTGCGTTTTTTTCTGTTACAGACCTTAATAATTTCTCCGATGAACGAGTTTTTGAAGTTTTCATCCAGTTTTATATGGTCGTCCGCCAGCACATCCTGAACAACAGCGCAATGGTAACGTACAGCAGGGAACATCAATAGGCCCTATATACGTCGTAAACTCAGTACGCAAATCATTTCCGGTCACAGTAGTGAAAGAAATACTAAAATCGGTATACAAGTGACAAAGTTATTGCGAAATATGTTTGGCTTAGCATTTTATCACAGAGTTTTCAAATATTTACAAAGTAAAGTTATAGAACAGTTAGAGTGTGCTGAATAAGTTTTAATACGCTTAGGCAACCTGCAATGAATTCCGATTAAAACAACCGAAGAACAACAAGCCTGCAATTGTAGACAGCAACTTCGCAATCAATGCCACTATTATTCACAACTGCAGACAAATTTTTAACAGATTATGGTTTGCTTGCAATAACTCACTTATTGTGCATTTGCGTAATTTGACATCTATCATGAGTTAACTGTTTTTTTTAAAATTCTCCATGTATTCGCGCTGTCGCTCTGTCTGCTTTTATTTTTGTGTGTGTGTGGTTCATGTTGCCTAAAATAAAATGATTAATTGATTGATTGATCGATGGATGGGTTGATTGATGGATGGATTGATTGATGGATTGACTCATTTGGGGAACTAGACGAAACATCGTGCGTGATTTTGTCCATATGGCCCCATTATGGCGTCATCCACAATAGCAGAAGTAGGCTATATAAAATATTGCATTGTCATCAAAGGAACAAGTAACATGTAGGCTACAAAAAATTTTGTGAAATTTAGACCTGTTTTTTTGATATGCGAGCGGACAAACACACCCACAGACAGACAAATAGATGTGCAGACACGCTGACAGTAATACATCGCCACGTATCTAGGCATTGGATTTACACATGATCCAATAGCTGAAGTAAACTGAACGTCATTGAAACTAATAGCGCTTTTTTATTAGTCTTCCACTGAAACAGTGCGTGTATTGTATTGTCTCCATTTATTTATGAAATAGGGACAAGTAACCGCGAATGATCTTTTGTATAACGATAGAATTAGTAGTTTATATATGACTTTTCGTTTGTTAGAATGAAATTCGTACAACAACGATATATGCTGTGTTTTCGAAATGTTTTCCTGGATGGGTTTTCGGTAGCTAATGATCTTCCAAGGTCATGTAAGGTCGTCAAGGCTTACTACAAGCGATGTCGCTATCTTGCATCATTATTCCGAGATATAGCGAGATACTGTACGAAATTCGCATTTTGACCACCCAACGTGTATTTGTTGCCAACATGAAAGCGATCTCATTGGATTTCATCAACATCTTTGATGTGAGAAAACTCGCGTCCTAGATTAACCAAGCATTGATATTGTGTTCGTCCGCTTTGGTACAATGTAGGGGTGTGAATTCGCAGAAAATGGACCGGCAGACACGTCTCGACTCTCGACAGCATATACCGCGCTCAGCGTTTATATGCGTCGCGTGGCAAAAATGCAGTGTATATGCATAACAGTTCCTTGGTCAAATTAATTAATGTTATGTGACTATCTGACTCAAATAAGATACAAACGTAGCAGCGTGATCATGTTGTTTTTGCTGTTGATTTTATGCATTTCCTCTTATTTGTACGGCAAGTTCCATGCGTCTGCTCTACTGGGCAGTTTGTCTAATGTGTGCGAGAAAGACTCTGACTAACAATAAAGCGTTGTTACCTGAAGACTTCCACGGTTACAGTAAACCATTGCGATACAAATATGTGGTGCGTCGTTGCAAAGTCCTATGAACTGATTGACATTCTCATGATTCATATCTCTCATCTATAACGCATAAGCGACGTAATTATTAGACTACAGGGGTTCCACGCCACGGGGAATATCCGAAAAACAATTCATCTTTTCCGAGCGAACTGGAACCACAGATTAAGGCCCCGTCCACACCAGCAACAATGTCGAAGCAACGTTCGACTTTGTCGAAGCAACATTCGACTTTGTTGCCACAAACGGCAACAATGTCGAACGATTCTATTGTAAAATTTCGTCACTTCGACAGTGTCGAATGTTGCTTCGACATTGTTGCTAGTATGGACGGGGCTTAATAGATGCAAACTATTAAA
>Ga0209780_1001052_pt1 | contig 17216 bp, 13 predicted proteins | sample WorMetexBAHAMAS2_FD_187384 | JGI IMG/M metagenome (GOLD analysis project Ga0209780, IMG submission 187384) | Marine gutless worms symbiont microbial communities from Max Planck institute for Marine Microbiology, Germany - Inanidrilus exumae... | ecosystem: Host-associated > Annelida > Digestive...
GCAAAAAAAATAAATAATTTAAAAAAGGTATACCTAAGAAACCACAACACGTGTATTTTCACGTGTTCGCCCAGACCACCCACGTTGTCGCAGCGCCACATGGATTTGCATGTGTGGTCATACCCGCGGCCCGGTTATATATTCCAAGTTTCATCGAAATTCGTTAAGGGTTTCGGAGCCCCAGGGGGTCAAAATTTGGCCTTTCCCATTACTTTGGCTAGTCGCTTTTACAACAGCTTGTACTACCGTACAAGCCGTGATATATCTCATTAAAGGATCGGGGCCAAACTTGGTGTTCTATACAAAACTGAGAGGCCGCATCGCCTATTTGTTACAGCTCGTGGTGGCGAATCGATTCGTCCGATCATAACCCCATTTAATACATGGGCCTGTCCAGACTTCAGGCGATTTTATACTCACGCGACCTATAGTGTGGTACATGCAGTCATTGTGTGTTCGTCCATCCGTCCGTCTGTCAAACTGTCTGTCTGCCACACGCCGGTATTGTACCAAAATGGCTAAACGTAGGATCACGCAAACAACGCCCAGAGACACTAGTTTTGTGACGCCAACAGTCGTTGGTGGGTGGTGGGCGAAGCCCCATTCCCCCTGAAATTTGCGCTCAAAGTGACACACCCCCTTTCGAACACAACGATAGCCACCAATGTCCACTCATGTGGCACAAAACGCCATTTTGCTGCTTTTGCTAGTAAAATTCAACTTCTGTCGAAAGAAGTCCGCTGCAAAGTTTCTTTTTGTGAAACTACCAGCGGCAAAGTTGTAGCTACATCATTCTTCTATCTAACGGTCCACAGATGGATTGCGGGCGACGTCCCCATCTACCTAAAATTTGCGCTCAAAGTGACCCACCCCTTTATAAAACGCCGGTTTCGACAGATTTTGCTCAATAGTGCCACAGCCGTCAGAGGTAGCGAAAAAAGTTCTATTATTAGCGAATGTGAACTCACGTCCACGTTCGCTATATGCTATCGCCCGTCCGTCCGTCTGTCTGTCTGTAACGTTCGTGCACCCTACTCAGCTGGTTTTGAAATTTTCGGCAATTTTTCTCCGCCGTTTGGTACTTTGGTCATCCAATGACATTCTCTGAAAATTTTACGAAGTTCGTCCCAGAGGAACTCCCCCGTCGGCGGGTTTAAAAGCAAGAGGGATAGCCAAATATAGCGATTTTGGACATTTCGAAGGCTATATCTCGCAAACGGCACAAGATAGCAGGTAAGTTTGTATTAATGACTGATAGGAAGTCGTATATGAGCTTTCAATTGGTACCATAATCGGTGACCTTGAATGATCTTGAACGGCGAAATGGCCTTTATCTTGCGATATTTTACCGAATTTGATAGTTTCCGGGGCGCATTGCGTAAAAGTGGTTGACCAAGCCGTAACTATGGACAATTTACGATTACTATGTCTATTAGTAAACGTCTGCAGAGGGACCGCGCGACGCCCACGGTATAAATATTCTATAACTGCAAGGTGGAAATTTTGTAGCAGATTCATAAATCCAAGACTTAATGCGCAGTACTTGCCCAGCTATCGTCTAATTTGTTAAACGAAGCAAGTTCTCTTTTTTGGTATTTTGAAGTACGTGTGCAATGTCGTCGTAAAAAAAGTTCACGTTCGCTATCTCATCTCCTGACGAGTTCTTGTTACTAACAGGAAGTCAACAATGCGCTTTTCAACAAGCCATATTTTCCGAGGTATAGGTGAACTCTGTGCGTTACCCCTAAGTCTCCCAAAGGGTGGCTCATAACAAGAATTTGTACATATTTTGTGCTGCCTTTTATATCTTTGTTGCATGTAATCGTAGACACCTCAAATTTGGTACGACAATTGATCATAGCAGGTCGTAGCCTATGGATGACAAACTGTCCCTAAAATGGGCATGGTCACGTTACGTGATTCACTTTAAATTCCAATGCCCTAAACATACCTCAGGAATAACTGAAGCTAGAATCGTCAAATTTCTTACACAGGTAGGCTATATTTAATGTTACCAAAAAATGACATATCACCCCTAGATGGGCGTGGTTACGGTCACGTGACTGTTTTAAAACTTTGCCATTTGCTGTGATTGAGCGCGTCGCGTCAGCGACGGATGAGCTACTTGGTTTTCTGGCGGCAGCGAAGTCAGCGATTTCTCACTGGACGGAAAAGAAGCAGCAGAGTGGTGAGAGTTCTAAAATAGATATTCCGTCAGTGATTGATGTAAACAAAAACAAAAACAAACATGTCTACAGACGAGAAGTTAACTGTAAAGTGCATTATTTTCACTTTTTTCATCGTCGAAAACCAAACGTTCCGTCATCTTTGCTAGTTCGCAAAACAAACGTAAACAAACAACGTTTATTTTTATCACTTAGCAAAGATTTTGTTTTCGCTGTTTCTGCTGACGACCGCGAAGTCATCGCTGCCTCACTGAACAGACAATTTCACGATTTTTCTGACTTCGCTGACGTCACCGATGGCAGTCTGGACAGGCCATGGTTCGTCAGCCCCAAACGGCATCTAGATCGGTTCGGCTGTTTTTGTCAGTACTTTTAGAAGTGAACTGTAGCCCATCAAGAACATCTCACGTGGTCATTGCGACGAAGTGTCTCCAAGTCGCTCGAAACTTACGATGCTTTAGAAATCTGTTCTAACCGACAGACGGATTCAGTGAACTCGAAATCTGTACGAAACTAGATGGAAAGTACTCTGAGAGAGTACAAATCCCCGCGAAACACTTACCACACCTACTATTTTGCGGCCCGCTAGTTCCGAATTTCCCGACGGAGCAATTTTATAAACAATCGCCGCGCCGGTTTACGGAGTTCTTTGACCGTTACTTCCACATCCCTCTACCGATCGTAACGAAACAGAACTTGGTTTTCACTTTTCCCTAGGAACCTTCTCATAAAATTTGGTACAAATCCGTCCACAATCTTCTTAGTTATCGTGGTCACAGACAGACATATAGACACACACACAAACAACGCCGGTGAAAACATATTCCATCGCTTTCGCGCGGATAATGATGACGAAGAAGAAAGTAGAAGTCCAACATACTGAACAGCCTGCGTCGTATTGTAGTATCCGTAGATACACTTGCTGTTGTTATGTTCGAACTTTGATGATCACGTTCAAAGTCACTGTCAATCTGTTCAGCAAACAACTCGCTGTTATGGTCTTCGACGTCCGCGCTGCTCCCTGACGACGCCGGAAGTAGTAATCTGCTCGCTAAACGGGCACCTGCTGACGGACCGCTAACCTCGGTGTCGCTGTGAGCCGCCGAAGGCGTCGACGACGTCGGCGGAAGCACTAGCGACGTGTCGGCGACGACGCAACATCCGAGCAACGTCGCCAACGCAAAACCGACGACGACCGGCCGACAACGGCGACAGCGGCGTGGAAAAGTCGGCGAACGACAGTCGTCGTGTTGAAGAAGACACGAACGTGGTTGACATGGTGACGAATACAGCTGCCGACTAACGACGCAGTCCGAACAAGTCCGTCGCCTCATCTCGTCCGTGTCCCAGTTGTCGGACACCGGCGGTCGATTCACACCGAGTACTTTCCGGGCAGCACTACGCCCATCCGATAATCACCGCTTGCCGACGGCCAACGACCGTCGATTCAACCGGTAATTTCTCTGCATATTTCCGACCTGCGGAGACCGGCACCCAGTAGCGCAAATCGCCCGACAGTGAACGACGAAATCGGCGAAACTCGCGACATAAACCGCATAACTTATAGCCCAGCTGATGCGCCGCCGTATCGAAGACTCGTGAACGAATTCGCTTCGTGGTTGTGAGAGAGCGACTACATCGACTGCTCCAGCACGCGCTGTCGCAAACGCTAGCTTCAGGACACCTAAGAAAGACTGTCGTAAGCTGCCGAAGGCTTGCAAAACCGCTGCTCAACAACCGATTATGGCGCGCAGCAACTGCCACGAGCCGTGTACGGTCGAATAGAAAGCAGCGCTGCGGCGCTGTAGGAACTGTAAGCTTATGCCAATGACAATAAATTTCACGAAGAAAAAAGCGGCACGTTGCACGCTGTCGCGAAAACATCAACCTGCATTTTATAACTTAACAGGACTATCACTGCTATAAATTGAGCTTGATGTCTTAACCCTTTCGCTGCCTTGCCCGCCGGATATTTCCGGCGGAGGAAATAAACAATAATCCTCAGATTGCCGAATAAATCCGGCGACGCTAGCTAGTAGGTTATACTTATAACCGTGTTATGTGATATAATGCTGCCTGCGGTATTGGCTATTACCCATACACTGACTATGTATTATATTTTTCCGGTCTGGCAGTAAAAAGGTTAAAGTCAGTTTGTTCGGTTACATAACGGAGATAACGCCATAAAAATTTGCGATTGCCACAGTAAACTAATGTAATGTATTGAGCCATTAATCAGTACATTTTGTTAACACGTGTTGTGACGTTAATGATAACAAGTGGCCAAAGAATATTGACGAAAGGCCGCATCGCCGTTTTGTCACCCCTCGTGCAGGCGAATGGATTCGTCCGACTTTGACCCCATCTAACACATGGTTTCTTGGGCGCGCCCCATTCAGTTTTTTCTCAAACGGCATCTCGATCGATTCTGCCGTTTTTGCAGGTCTCACGATCACAATCAACGGACCGACAGACAGATCGACGGCTCTACTCCGTGTGAAGCAAGGCCGCTATCGCTAGCTACCGCTGCTACGTGGCGCCTAATAACAAGTGTCCAAAAATTTGACGAAAGGCCGCATCGCAGGGAGGCGGATTTTTCACTGGAGACGATATAATGTGACACCGACCAGTCGGCAGCATTGCAATCCGCTGCAGCAGTGGCGCTGTGATGCCGTTATTGATTTTTGCAGCGTTCAATGCAACTGTGACTCTGCAATGCTTTTTAATATGCCAAACAACTCCCAAAATTGCCCCTTTTCCCTCGAGGATTTTGACCCCATCTAATACATGGTTTCTTGGGCCCTCCCAAGTCAGCCCCATGCAAACGGCATCTCGATCGGTTCAGCCGTTTTGCAGGGCTCATGAACGTGACCAACAGACCCAGACACACACACACACACACAAACACACAGACCATGCTACTCTGTCTGTAGCAATTGGCCGCATCTAGCTATTGCTGCGATGCGGACTAATGATAATAATATGCAGAATTTAATCCGCCGTGTGTCATTGGTGAAAAGGCGAATCGCAGAAGTTACATTTCTTCTTCGCCAGGAACTGTCGCTTTCAAAACCTCCCGGTAAGTAAGGCATAACCATAACACCCAATTATATGCAAGATTCTTGTCAAGAAGTATATCGAAAGGCCAAGCACAAGACCAAAGACTTACTCAACAGGTCCAAGGCCAGGGTCAAGACTTTCTACCATCAAGACCAACAACAAGACCAGAGGTTCCGGGAAACCGAAATTTTTGGGTTTCGGGGGGATGGTTGCAAGTCCGTTCGACGATAAGATACCGGACTTACGACAGTTATTAAAGACTGAATGATCCCTTTCGCTGCATGCCGTTATTGCCGATGGAGTGATCCCTTTTGCTGCTTGCAAAGTTGCACAGCAAGGACTCTTAATGCTTTTCAATGGACCGTACCATCCCAAAATTGTTCCTTTACGTGAGTAGTGATCCCCCACAGGAAGAAGCAATTTTGAGTTGTCCGGCTTATCGACTTTATCTAAATTGGGCCCACCCGAGTTCATCATCTAATCGGCATATCGACTGGTTCATCCGTTTTTGCAGGGCTCACGAACGTGACCAATAGACACACAGACACAGACCACTCTACTCCGTCTGTAGCAATAGGCCGCATCTAGCTATTGCTGTAATGCGGCCTAATAATAAATACGAACACGTGTGTTTTGGTATAGGTTTAATTACTGTCAATGAGTCTCAGACTTTTGCACCGTTGAAACAATGCCAGAATCATTACTATTTTCCACCATCGCAATTTTGACGAAGTTGCAAACAGACCCACAGAGGTGAGTTATTGGTCTTTGCTACTTGTAGTAGTAGGGCCTAGTAGTAGAACGAATGTTCATAAACGTGACGTAAGTGCAAAAATGTACTTCAAGGTCACGGTACAGACGGCGATGCGGTTGTGCAATCTAGACAAAGCAGCTGTTGCCGATCGCTTAGCAGATGCTGCAACCGCTCGTGATGACAGTAGTGCGCGAAAAACTAACGTGCGCACACGAAGAGTAATTACCTGTACTCAGCGACCTGCCAGTACACCGGTCGAAAGGTAAAACGGTGCAAAATTCCAGCGTACGTGCGTGATACACACTCACCGATATCCTCTATATAGGAGGCTGCATTAGGCCCCTCCACATCTGCAACATTGTCGAAGCAACATTCGACTTTGTTGCCATAAACGGCAACAATGTCGAATGAAATTTCGTCCAAAGTCGAAACAAATTGAACATGTTCAATTTGTTTCGACAATGTCGACAGGATGAAATTTCGTTCGACATTGTTGCCGAAACCGGCAACATTGTTGCCAAAAACGGCAACAATGTCGAAGCAACATTCGACATTGTCGAAAGGATCGTTAAACGTGTAGCATTCGACAATGTTGCTTCGACATTGTTGCTAGTATGGACGGGGCTTTACGCATTGAAGTCGGTCCGTCCGTCCGGCCGGCCGTCTGTTTGTATGTGTGTAACTAACGTATCTGCATCTAACTCTCTAACTTAGTAAGTCTATGAGTGAAATTATGAAGCTAATGTAACGAGTAACTAGCGATGGAATGAGGTTAAAAGATCAAAATCAAGGTCAATAGGCCACACAGTGTACCATAAATGATGAAGAGCTTTCTGTTCGATCTTTAAATTTTATTGAATTGTTGACAAGAAAAGGCATTTTAGTTGTTAAATGTTGAGAGTTAAGATCGCGAAATCAACATATTGCTGGCAGTCTGTCGATCATCTTAGTTCATAACTCAAGAAAGGAAAGCTTAAAAGCTGACACGACGCTACTATACATATCAAGAAGCCGAAGATGAAGGCTACCAGCCGTCATAGACAGTCGGCCTAAACTGTGCCTTAACGAATAACATTTCCAACATTATTGTTTCAAATCTGCCAGTACAGTTGTTACTACGCGCTGCCGAGTGTCACACATTGCTCAATGGCATATGCACATAAGTAAGTAAGTGTAGGCCTACTTCTACAGCGCACAAAAATGATAGTCGCAGTGCGCTGTGATTTCTACAGAACCCTAAATAAATGTGCTTTCAGATGTCGCCTGAACTGTTCATAGCTGGACGTCTGTCAAAACTAGATCAAGCGATATTGTAATGGAATGTCAAAATTATTTCGGTTTCTACACCATATCTACTTTAATTACAAAAAAAGAAAGCATCGTTCCTGTACAAGCTGCAAATTGGCAAATTCGCAGAATAAACTGTGCGAATTGTTCAGCTTTGTTGCGCAGGAAGAAATTAATAATAGGCTATTATCATTTCTCATACCTAACTTGTTATTGCTTTATTATCTGCTTCTTGGCAGTTTCTGATGCGTCATATTGTGCACATTACGTGGCGTCTTTTCTCTATTCTGTCTATTTGTTGTGTTATTCTGTGCTACTTCTCAATGTGATAAAGTTGTTCAGATTAGTAGGTAAACTGTTACACAGGCGTGGACCCGCAGCAGCAAAGCTTCTGTCGATGAGATTGCTACGTGTGAGTGGAACAGCGAGTGTCCTGTTAAACTACGTGCGGAGAGAGCGACGACAATGCTAGGAGATGATTCGAATATCGGCAGTGAAGTACTCTGACGAACAAAAGTAATAATACAGACGTATATTATAATTTCAAATAAACAATAATTTTTCAATAAAGGTGTAAAATTAGCGTAATTACATCTATAAAAATCAAAATTAAAGCTACTCGAGTAGACCGAGTACTTTGCACAGCCCTATATGAATCGGTCACACCTCTTGCACCTTAATGAGGTTAAGTAAGTAAGTAAATAAGTAAGTGGCCTTTTATTAAAAAGCATGCCAGTCGCACGCATAACATACGCAGATAAAAGCATGCAAACAGTAAACACATGTAAACACATAAAAGCGAAAATATTAAAATATGAAAGAAAAAACAAATACAGTATAAGACAAGATAAAATACAAACTAAATGCATAAAAATAGGCATCTGTTTAAAACTGTTTTTGAAGAGGATGGTCTCGATGAGTGATAAAATGTAGTTACGTCCGCGGTTCCTGGGTGACTTTCTTATTTTACTATCGCTGTGGTTGGGTAGGTGAGAATGTAGACAGTGTTGAGTATTAGACATTTAACGAAATATTTTCATCTGCAGTGATTCAAGTCTGTACACTTTCCGGAAATTGTCGAAGTTTATTTATGGTGAGTCGAAAATTTCGCGAACCGACCAGCACAACGACTTCATTTCAGACATGACATTCCGGGCATTCATTATATTTGTGTCAACCGAGTCTCGCGGTTTCGCAAAGTTGTCTTAGACAACGATGAAAAAGGCTTCGCTGAGTGCGCAAAGCTGCGTTCACACCGAACATTCCGCAACATGCCGCACGACCGAAGAGCCAATGCTACATCGCCCATCGTGCACGTGGTCAAATTTGCATATGACGCAAGAAATTAATAGTAGCAACTAGTTTAAACATAATTATATTTTGCCGTTAAGATTCGCCCATCACTAGCACACATAGAGTAGTTAAACAAGCTATCTGTGCATTTCCAGCAATCGGGTCACACATGTTGTTATCGTCAGCCATTTCTTGCATATATTTAGCATACATTAGCATACATTTATAACACGCAAGATAACGCGCGGCGCGGGGTGGCGCCATGCATTTTGTTGCGGATGGCTCATGCCATTCGTGGATAAACGTGTGGCTAACAGTGTGATCTCTTCCACACTGAGCGCTGTTTCATAATTAAGCGCCATGCAAGTCTACGCCTTTACCTGTTGCGTCGCGTTGCGTTCCATTGTGAACGCGGCTTAAGGCTGGTGGCGTCGGCGGCGGCGCGCCAGACCACGAAGCGAAAAATTGATGGGAATACACTGGGGCCAGCAGTAGGCTGATTGTGGTTGTGACGACGAAGGACTGAATTGACTGATGGTGGAGTCGCCGCCGTCAATGCCTTCTGTACACATCAATCGGCTGAAAAGGTCACGTTCTTGGTTGTCAGCCGAAAGACAACTTCATCAAACGAACGCTCGCGTTTGGCAGTGGTCTGCGTTGCGATGTCTTACCATCCGCCTGTATGTCGGTCCATGCCGGAATGAACCGAAACCGCCCAGTCAAACGTAGACCTACAAACGTGAGCGATTTCGATAATTTCTGGCAGATGTCTATTTACCCACGCCGACGAAAGTCGCGGGGGTGCGGTTTTTACCTCCGTTGTCTGTGTGTCTGTCTGTTTTTTGCAAGATATCTCAGAAACCGATGCAGCTAGAATCACCAAATTTGATATAGAAATGTTCCAAACGAGTCCTGGAAAACCATTTATTTTGGGGCCAATAGGTCAGAGATCAAGGTCATGAGTCACAAAAACATTGCCAGTGTGCACCTTTGCACTTTTGTGAGTGCTGGCTTATTGTGATTATTCACTGCTGCCATAAGGCAGCAGTGAATGTTTCATGTTTCAATGTTTCATTGAACAACTTTATTCACCTCGAGAGGTAGCGTACAATAATATAGAACAATATAAACAAAAACAAGACAGAACAGACAGAACAGAATAAAGAAGCCGAGCAACGAGCATAATGTGACGAAAATGATGATGACGATGATGATGGCAGAAGCTGCCAAGTAGCACACAATAAAGCGGCAACAAGCTAGGTATATATGATATTAATTTCTGCCTGAGCAACAAGGCTGAACAATTCGCACAATTCATTGTGCGAATTTACCAGCTTGTGCAGGAACGTAGCTTTCCTTTTTCTAATCAAAGTAGCTGTGGAGTAAAAACCATTGCGGAAGGAGTTAAGTTGAGCCGGGACTCGGTCGAGCCACGAGACGTTTGGAGTCTGCACCTCTTGAATAAGATTCGACAATGAGATCCGGAAGTATAGTCACAGGTTCAAACAATCTTTTGCCACCAGAATCGTTTTCCTGGCTTCAGATGCTAGTACTCACTCACCACGCTCAGTATGCAGGCCTATAACTAGTGCTTTCTATTTGAAAATAGCAGAAAATTCGCAATCGATTGCATGATCGATTCTCGAGTGCATTGTCCGCACTGGGCCGGCCAGACCTTGGGCCTATATTGTTATTATTTAAGCCTATATCGGCGTTTGAACTGTCGTGTCGAGGTGTGACACATTACTATCCACGTTCTGAACTTCTGAACTTGTAGCTGCGAGCGCCAGGCGAGCGTATATCGATCGCGCCGTACCCCCTTAGGCGATTGCTTGGCGTCAAACGAAAGGCACTGTCTGTACAAATGAGTGAAACATGCAATTCAGACAGTTACTTGGCATACCTTGGTCACGTAATAATTTAGCAAATACACACGTTTTCGCTACGCATTACCAATGCAGTAGACACATGCTCCGCAAAACTTAAATCCTACGGTACAAGTAAACTGTACGTCTAATAGTTTAGCCTCCGGCACCTGATCTGAGCCTGGAATTGGATGATAAAGGCTTTAATGTGTGACCTGCCCGGAATATGATTGTTTACCGTTTCTGAAACATAGCGAGTAATTGTTGAAAGTGGCAAAATTTTTCCTACCTTACGTGTATTTAGCGTTCACATTGGGGATGACCCAATTACAATTTCACCCGCACGTTGGACATTAAACAAGTAGCTCAGATGCCCATGACGAAGCCGCGTGACGCGCTGCATCACTGCAAACGGCAAAATTTTAAAACAGTCCATAACCACGCCTCTTTTGGGGGTGGTTCGACCGTTCCAGTAATATGATTGAAGCCCCAAAAATTTTTTAACGAGTCACATGACCTGACCACGCCTCGATCAGAGACCGTTTGTCGTCCGTTTGCAGTGATGCGTGACACAGTGGTAGAACGCCGGTCTTTGACAGTCGAACTTTCCCTGTCCCACGTTCGATCTGCAGATGACGGGTGACCACTTATGTGGGTACGCCGTCCGCTATAGGACAGCTAACTAGGCCAACTCAGCCTTTCATTTTTACAGGGTCGATAAATTGAGTAGTGAGCAACTTTATCGAATGCATGCTGGTCGCGCCATCTCGTGAGTGTTCACGAGGTTAAGCCGGTGCGGTTATCAATCGCTGTGCGCCGTGTGTGGCAGCAATTTAGCCGAGCTTAACGCGACCTTCTGTATACAGTTAGTGTGGTAATGACGCCCTGCGTGGCGGATGGTAATGATAATGCGCGTTATGTCGTTGTTTCAATAAACGAATATTATTATTATTATTATTTGCACATTTAACTTGTGCATCAAATTTGAAGTCTTTGTGATCACCGATTACGAAGACGCATGAGGCAACGCAAAATGTAGAAATTGAGGTGGTTTAAGGTGGCTAGGGGTCTCCCAAAGTCATCGGCAACATAACCATTCGATAGAAAGCACACGACTTCCTATTCGAATTTTATAGAAACTATGAGGCTACCTAGTACCGTTTTCGATATATTGTCGCTTATTTTCTAAAAGTTAAAAAGGTCACGTCGTTACAGTGACCACCATCCTTTCGTTTTGAGCCACCCTTTGGGGGACTTAGGGGTAACGCACAGGGTTCATCTATTGCTCGATGGAAAGCGCATTGTCGAGTTTCTATTAGTGATAATTGAACCTATTCGCAAGCTCTCATGGCTGAGGACTATTAAGCAAAATCTGTCGAAATTTGCGTTTTCTGAAGAGGTGGGTTAAATGAGCGCAAATTTTACGTAGATATAGGGACGTCGCCAGCAATCCATCTATGGACCGTTAAATAGGGGAACGATACAGCTACAACTGTGCCGCTGGAAGTTTTTTTACACAAAGAAACTTTGTAGCAGACTACGTTTTACTGGCAAAGCAGCAAAATTGAGTTTTGTGTCAGCCTTTGGCGGACTGAGGGGTAACGTACCCGGTTCATCTATGGCTCGTTGGAAAGCGCGTGGTCTATTTCCTATTAGTGCTAGTTGAACTTTTTTCGCCAGCTCTCGTGGTTAACGCGCTATGAGCGGATATTGGTCGAAATCGTTGTGTTTAATAGGGGGTGGGTCATTTTGAGCGCAAATTTCAGAGGGATATAGGGGGTCGTCCAACAACGACTGTTGGCGTCAGAAATCTGTTAAGTGGCGTTGTTTGCGTGATCCTACGTTTAGCCGTTTTGTAACAGACAGACAGACGGACACACGATGACGGCTAATACCCGCACTAGCATAGCATCGCGTGGGTAATTACTATAGTCCTTACTCCATCATGCTCCCACAATAAAACACAGACAACGTAAACCAAAGGCTCATATGTACCTAACTTAACGAGACTATTTTGATACCGATGTTAAATAACGCCTGTTACTACGAGTAGCTCAGCTATTGCTGACAAACCCGCGCGACAAGCTGCATCACGACAAACGGCAAAATTTTAAAACAATCATGTGACCATAACCACGCCCCTTTTGTTGGTGATAATATTATGTCATACTGTTGCTAGGATTGATATAGCCTACCTGTGCACAAAATTTAACGACTTTAGGTTCAGCCGTTCCAGTGATATGACTGGAGCCCCAAAATTTTTAATGGATGAAATGACCTAACCACGCCCCTATCAGGGACGGTTTGGCGTTCGTAGGCTGTGACTTGCACATTTAACCTCTACATCCAATTTGGATTCTTTGCGATCACCAATTACGAAGACGCATAAGGAAACGCAAAATATAGAAATTGAGGTAGTTTAAGGTGGTTTGGGGTCACACAAGGCATTTGACTTGAACTTCCTATTCGAATTTAATAGAAACTATGAAGATATCTTGTAACGTTTTCGAGATAATGTCGCTTATTTTCCAAAAATTAAAGAGGTCAGGTGACAATGACCACGCCCATTTCAGGGACAATTTGTCGTCCATAAGCTGGGACTTGCTATGCTTCACATGCACAGCAAATTTGAAGTCTCTAGCTTAAGCCGTTCCAGAGCTATCTTAGGGGACTAAAATTTTAAAATGGGTCACGTGACGTGGTCACGCCCATTTCAGGAACGTTTTATCATCCGTAGGCTGGGACTTGCTATGTTCAACCCACATATTAAATTTGAAATGTCTACGATTACCTGCAACGAAGAAATGAAAGGTAACGCCAAATGTAAAAATTCAGGGTTCATCTATGGCTCGATGGAAAGCGCATTGTCGACTTTGTATTAGCGATAATTGGACTTCTCTCGCTAGCTCTCACGGCTGCGTCACAATTAAGCGAAATCTGTCCAAATGGGTTTTTTATGAAGGGGTGGGTTACTTTGAGCGCAAATTTTAGGTAGATGGGGATGTCGACCACAATCAGTCTACGGACCGTTAGACAGACGAATGATGTAGCTACAACTTTGCCGCTGGAAGTTTTCACACAAAGAAACTTTGTACTTGTAGCAGACTTTTTATCGACAGACGTTGAATTTTACTGGCAAAAACAGCAAAATCGCGTTTTGTGCCACCCTTTGGGGGACTTAGGGGTAACGTACACATGGTTCATCTATGGCTCGTTGGAAAGCGCGTAGTCGAGTTTCTATTAGTGCTAATTGAACTTTTTTCGCTAGCTGTCACGATTGAGGAGCTATGAGCGGATATTGGTCGAAATTGTGGTTTTAGTAAGGGGGTGGGTCACTTTGAGTGCAAATTTCAGGAGAAGGGAGGATCGTCCATCAACAGCTTTTGGCGTCAAAAAACTAGAGTATCTGGGCTATCACGTGGCGTTGTTTGTCTGATCCTAGATTTATTCGTTTTGATACAATACCGGCGTGTGACAGACACACAGACAGACACACACAGACAGACAGACAGACACACGATGATGGCTAATACCCGCGCATCGCTAGCGCCACGCGGGTAAAAACACGCAGATTTGTCTTCGTACAAGAGGCCAGTCATTTTATAGTGTTTTATGTGTTAGACATTTCAACAATTGTATCATTTTTTAGCGTTTTTGCTTTAATTTGCGTGTATGTTTATAGGCCTATTGCAATATACTTGCATGTAAAGTTGCGTGTTTCCACTTGTAATAAACGAAGATGATGATGATGATGTCTCTAGCCTTTTGATAGAACTGCGACTTGTGACAGACAGATGGACAGACAGACACAGGGCAGTTGGAAATACGGCACTGGCATACAATGATGCCAGCGAAATGAAGCATCTGCCATATTTCTTGATTCAGCAACTGCACACCGTTATATCACGCCACCTAGCGAATGAATCGCGACTCATATTCACGCTCGTATTCTTGCTTGTTATGTAGGCTGGCTATGTTTCTTGTTCGTCTTGTTTCTTGTTTTTATGGCTCTATCTGTAGGGTATTTTGGGACTATCTTATCTTGTACGTTCAGATACAAGATACAAAGTATCTGGCAAATGACTGTTAATTGGATAACGTTTTATCTGTTCGAATATCAGTTGATAAGAAAACCTCTAGCGATTTCCTGCTCTGGATAAAAGATTTTGCCTTAATTGCGATGACAAGCTCCAGTTGGTTGTGGACAGCGTGAAATGACCCGCTTTTAAATTGTGGGCCACTATCATAATGTATGAAACGGGAGAAGCTTTAGCCTATAGGCACTTCAAATTTGGTCTGCAAACTAGTCATATGAGTACCAACGTAAGCATGACTGATTACCCACAAAAAGGTATATTCTGGGGTCTCGTGAACTCTTTAAATTTTGGCAAACAAGTAATAATATATCGGAAACGGTATACGACAGAGACGTAATTACAATGGAAGACTAATAGGAAATCATACGTTGCCTATTCAGTGGAACTATCATCAGTGACACGTAGTGATCTTTAGCGGTATGAAACTTTTCTATACCTCACACGTCGGAAACTATAGCAGGTATATTATCTACGACATGCTTACTTGCCGATCGCAAAGCGTATACTTGAACTGTAACTTCAACTGTCATATGGAAACTGACGGACTTCTCAAGGTCACAAGCAGTTAATTACACCCCAGCACCCCCGACGCTACGGCGCTGTGCTGATGACAGCCATGTCGTCTCACGCTCGCTGTGCGATACTTGAACGATACGTGTACAAAACTATGCAGGTAGCGGAATAAAACGTGCCAGTTGCTGAAGCTGCTCGCCAGTCTACTAAGTGATTTGTTTGTGTTATTCCGACGGTAGAGCAACATTTCAACTAACGCGGAGCGTCGCGCGGGTCTTTCGGCGATAGCTTAGCTTCTTGTCTTAAAGACGTTAAACGCCGATGTGACTCTGGAGTGATGGTGGACATTTTACAATTTGCTCGAAAGTCGAGCATTTGCCGGTCGACGTTAAGGCCCAGCACGTTGCCGTGGTTCTCGCGCACGCCATGTGCGTTTCTTCCGCGAAATGGCCGTTCGAACTTCTACTGCGGCTACTTTTAGACTCCGTAACCACATGTTGAACTCGCCCGTCTGCGGTAGGTACAATGACTTGGCTTCGTTAGGTCGGTTGGTTGCTGTCGGTAAATCGTTCGCAGGCGTAGAACGGATGCACCGGTCGTGCGAATCTCTACGCATGCAGACGAGTCTTCGTTTCGGGACGCCAGGTGGCCGTATACAGCTGGGCATTTAGATATTTTAACAGTTTCGATTTATTTGTTTATTTGTTCAAAAAATAACAACAACTAGATCATGGCTGTATTGTGTGAAATGCCTACAATACAGTATTCGGCTCGAAGCGCTCGGCTATTTGTGCACAAGCTGTTTACTTCATGCAATAGACGAGGCCTAGTGTCACGTGACTCGGTAGTCGATGGTGATTGGCTGCCTGCGACTGAGTGATGACAGCGTTATTTGCAGTGTTGTCAAACTGCATCGGACGTTGAATAAAATTTGAAAAGGTGTCTTGTACGGAGTGTACACGCCAGGGGATGACTTTAAATTGATTCCAATGGTAAAAATGAAAACTAGAAATCCAGTAGAGGGTTATTTTGGTAGTGAATTTTCGGCGATCTCTAATCATTGTGAAGTTATGGCGGCCTGAAGTCGCAAGACGTGAAAAAGTATTGAGAAATTTTTACGTTTTTTTTGGAAAAACGACCCCTTACGGTAAAATTGTCAAAATTATGTTCCGAAAATTTTTATCGCGACACCGATCAACGTACTGTGTTCAAATTTCGTGAAATTTGATCGATGGGAAATCGGTGAAATCGTGCGTTGTTTACTAGACAAAAAACACCAAATTTCGCCTGGCTCTCCAGCTGTCGCTACTGCGTGAATCGCGCCCAAAATCCTTCAGGAGCAGCCCCCGACAATATACTCAGAGTGATCCAGATTTTATCCAAAATTGGTTCATATACTTTCGGCGGAGTTATAACCGAACACGTGAACACCGCCAAAACGCGCCGTAAAATGAATCCAGTATTCGGCTGAAGCCTAGCTACGAGCCGGATAATAAAGACAGTTGCATCACAAAGACATTACAGCGAGCAGGACAGAAAGGCTCAGAAAAGAAGCATTGACAGCTGCCCTTAAAATATAACAACACACCAAACTACACAATAAGCGCACTACACATCCGGAGCTAAGACATAAAATCTACATAACACTACACAGTAAGAACTAGACGGCTTGCAGTGTATCTGGGGACACACTGCAATATAGGCTCAAAGAGAGCGTTTCCCAACGGCGTACTCGACAGGTGACACAACTCTTTACTTAGATACTGATGCAGCGTCGCACAGTATGTCACGGCCACACATCGGTTTGTTTACTTTTGCGTCATGACTCAGCAAAACGTCAACGGCAGCGATCACAGACCTATTAATAGAACATAATAGGTCTGTGGCAGCGATGGCCGAAATTTGTTTTTTTTCGTGCGCTTATAGCGCCCAAACCGTACGTCCCCCACCAAAACAGATTCACGAAAGGGTCGTCCAAAAATGAACTATGTCGTATTTTATTTAGGCTTATTTTAAATTAATTTGACATTTAAATTAGAGACGAAAAATTCAGCGCCCGAGCCGTCTATTTCGGCCCGCAGCTCGCCGCTTGCCGCCTGTACCTCCTGCCGCGCGCGACGGTCTGCCCATCCAAGCCACGCCCGTGCTCACACATTGCGAC
>Ga0209780_1001053_pt1 | contig 17216 bp, 12 predicted proteins | sample WorMetexBAHAMAS2_FD_187384 | JGI IMG/M metagenome (GOLD analysis project Ga0209780, IMG submission 187384) | Marine gutless worms symbiont microbial communities from Max Planck institute for Marine Microbiology, Germany - Inanidrilus exumae... | ecosystem: Host-associated > Annelida > Digestive...
CTCTCACGACCACCTCGAGTTTCTACAGACGTGACTCAGCGCCGCCGGGACGATAACTTTCAAGTTATTTGACGCGCCTCTCAGCGAGTCCTCTGCAGCAAACTTCACTATCTTCGCCACTGTAGGCAGAAGATAACTTCAATATAGAAGTATCCGAAGTTTCACAAAGTCTCAGATGACTTTCAATTCTCTCTCTCAACGATAACGCTTTAATTTCCCTAACTCCACTTTATCAGCGTTCAAACTTCCCTGTTAACCGTCACTCTCTCTGGCAATAAATAAGTAAGGCTATAGGCCATACGATGCCAGCCTAGGCCTACAGGGCCGCTAACAATGTTTCCTATACTAAGCTAGCCAGCACTAATCTAGCCTATACAATGCTAGTGTGATGTATGTGTACACAATAATACATTTAACGTAGTTTAAATGCACCTTCTTACAGTCTGTCCCATTTCTATTCAGTTTTGAAATGCATCTGTGTTCAATCAGTAACTGAGGCAATAGAAGTACAACAATGACGACCGGATCTAAAGCTGTACCATGACAGAAGTGCAAAGGATCAGACAGAAAGAACCTCCAAAGAGGACACGACAATGAACATTACTATTACATACCAACATCTAATTTTAAAATCGACCATTTGCCACCACAAATCTGCCTCTGCTAAAATTACTCCCAATGCACCAATGCATCTAGTGCTGAAAATGGAGACTTCACATGCTAATGTTGCCAATGCTGATAGATTATGCAACTGACTGACACGATTTAGCAATTCCTGAAGATAACTCCATTGTTGAGTGGTATGGATCATTGCCCAAAATTACAGTAAATTTCAGGGATTTCTGAAGCACATATTTACAGGCAAGATGTCAATCCGGTTGTCCAATGGACAGCATAAAAGCACTAAATATTTAAAACGTCAATGATCTACCTTGTTATAGACGCCATACGTGACCGCGTTAGGTGTGATGTCAGCGTTCTGCATCTCCATTAGTACACGGACAGCGAGCGCAGGTTGACTGTACTGGCCACACTGCTGCATCAGCACTCGATAACAGACCTAGCGCACATACAACAGATACACATCACTGAAACGTGCTTTGACACTGTTGGTTGGTTGACAGAAAAAAACTGTGATAGAAAGGCTGCATTGCCGACTGGTCAGCCCTCGTGGATGCAGACAGATTCGTCCAATCTTGACGCCCATCTAACACATTGTTTCCTGGACCCACGTGAGTCAGCCAACAAAACAGCATCTCGATCGGTTCAGCCGTTTCTGCACAGCTCACTCGTGTGCCAAACTTGTCACCCATCGTGGCTTCAGGAATAAGCATAGGTTGAAAACCAAGGAGGTACCAGGTACCGACTAACCCCGGTACCTGAAAAAGCAAACATCAAATGGAGGCAGGTAGGTAGGTAAGTGGAAAAAGACGATTAAGATGCAGCTCGCTAAACCAGGTTCATCTCGGAAAAATGTCAACGCCATTAAAACATCATCACATACACAGTCACAACAAGCTGTAAAATTCAAAATGCAAAAAAAATCCAAATTCCACAATAAAACGTCTGCTACGTTATTTCTGCTGAAAGATATAACAGGGAGGACTCGAGTGGAGGAATAACTAGTATCATTATTCAGTACGTTAAGAAAAACTCTGCATCTGCTGCATACACACACCGTTCCAAGGCCATTATCCAGGTTAATGAACCTCCATCAACCAGCTGCCACTTGATTTTAATAGGCACGGGATTTTACAGGTCGGCTGCCCTTCATGTCATCAACAGAGTCTAAGGGCTGATTTTTCACCACAAATTAATCTACCATTGACGTTCATGGGAGATTAACTCCCACAGATTAATTGGAGTTAATCTCCCATCAATGACAATAATTTGCAGTGGCAAAACCGCCCTAAGTGACACTAACTCCAACCACAGAAGGTCACCCACTGGCTTCATTCTGGACTCCCTTCATGCCAACTCTTCACAAACATTACCTTCTAAAAACCACTACATGTACAACTGAGAATGATCGCGACAACCTCGTCAAGTGGTTGAAGGCCAAGCTCGTGCATTCGCTGAAGGACTGCGAAAGCTTCGTGAAGTCGGGTGTCAGCGTGATGGACACTGGAGGCAAGGTAAGACGGCAGGTGAACAAACCATATGCTGTATCCATACCATGCTAAGCACCTGCGTAACACACAGCTACTCATTTAGAGCTAGTCTTCAACACAGGTGAAAAAAATGCGTTGTGCTCATGACACAGGTTCTCAGACTTTTCTACCTATGAGGTGGGGATGCCCTATTGATGTCACCGATATGTTACTGTGGCAATCACAGCAAGTCGCCTGGGTCTACTGCTACAGTGGATATTTAGGACTTCAACCTAAAGACAGCACTAATCATCCACGCCAACGGCGGTCGTGGGGGTAAGGTTTTAACTCTGTTTGTCTGTCTGTTTTCCACACAATATCTAAAAAAAGACGTAACTAAGATAAACAAATTTGACACAGAAATGTCTCGCAATGAGTCCTGAAAACATTTCTTTTGGCGTCAAAAGATCACAGGTCAAGGTCACGAGTTACAAATACATTGCTGGCATGGGTCTTTGCACTCTTGTGAGTGCTGGCTTCTTCTAGTTCACTGGAAAGCTGGCGTAGCGGAAGCAACGTCACTTCCCACAATAGACTGGCAGTGGATCAAGGAAAGATAAAGGTAGAGGGTGATTTGACCTGACTGATGTCAGTGCTGCAGAGATTTGACACTGTTTGCTAGGTGAAAGGAACGGCGTATGGCGTGCGCCATTTATCTTCAAAGGTTCTATTCTGGAACAAGTGGAGGAAGAAAAGCAAGAAAAACAATCTGACTCAGGTTCACTGGGAATCCGGATTCCCAGTGAACCTGAGTCAGATTGTTCTTCTTGCTTTTCTTCCTCTGCTTTTTCCAGAATAGAACCTTTGAAGATAAATGGCGCACGCCATACGCCGTTCCTTTCACCCATCTCTTCACTTCCTTTCCCATACTTTCCTCTCTCTCCCTTTTTCCACCACTTATTTTTACCCCTATTAATCCACCTAGGGTGTCTGGGGAAGCACTGTAAGCTCACCCAGCAGGTCGGGATCAGCCCTGCCAGAAACATACCACGATGCATTTTGAGGTTGAAGTGTCACAACCGGTAACAACACCAACGGCGACTTTTATGACAGTTAGAACAGTTAAACTGAGATATAAGATGAGCGAGAAAGACGCAATAAAACAAGTCCTACTTTGCCCACGCGTCTGGTAGTTTTGCACAGCTGAGAAGTATTTTCTCCGACGTCTTGAGTTCCTGCTTGGTGCGTGTTCGGAGGTAGCTGGTCTGGTATGCAGTGCTGGTGCCGCCGCTGACTGGCGCTGCAGTGTCGTCGGCATCAGGCAGAAAATATTCTGGACGAAGTTTGTCAAATCCGTTGAAGCTGTGTCACACACACACACACACACACATGCTCTTTCTCGGAACATCTCAAGCTATTTACGAAAGGTCCAAAAACTCTCTTAAGGGTTGCAGGAGCAGGCTGTATATGTTTCAGGCGCTCCTTCTAATGTCCAACCTTATGTGCCTCATCATACGAGTGACTGGGGCTCACCATAAATCACTGACAATCATCACAAATAACAGTGTGAGAACACTGAACTGCACACTTCACGCATTTGACCTTCAATAGAACAATGACTCCAATTTATAGTTCAGTTTCTAGATTTTCCGAGTTTAGTTCTGCTATGGTTGATTTGTAGTATACAGAAAGCAGAAAACCAAAGCAGGTCACAAATGGCAAGAAGTGAAATGATTTTGCAAGGGAACAGGGAGACCATGGCAATCACGGAGAAGTACAGTTACGAACAATCTGAGAGAGTCTGAACTCACTTCAGAAAATATAGCAGCAGCAGCAGCAGCATGTTGCCCGCCCAACCTCCGGCAGCATTCCCATGCCGCATTCCCACGCTCACGGCGGCCGGCCAGCCTGCCCGCCGGCAGCGTTACAGACGACGACAGACGCCAGACAGCAAAACAATACTCGCCCATTAGGCGGGCCAGTAATAATAATAATAATAATAACAGGAAAAAAGAACAAATAATACTCATGGTTATGTATGTTTGCATCATCATGACATATCCACTGCATGATGAACAGAGAATCATCTTGGGCTGTAAGCCGACTCGTAGGCCAATATCATCCACACCCACCATCACCACTGAGTACTGCTGATCAGTCCAAAAGCAGACGCTCTCTAACCATCCCACTGTTATGTTAGCTAGAGCTGCTGAGTGCATCATATCGACTAGCGCTTGAGACGTGTAGTAGGAGATAACAACTGGAAAACATAGGCAGTCAAATCAAAATGCAGATCCATGCCAGCAGCAGCAGCAGCACACGACTGTAGCAGCACGCATCACCAGCAGCCGTGGGACCGTGACGGTTTTCTAAACCGTGTGACCTTGACCCTTGACCTTTTAACCTCTGGGTCAATGCAAACTGAGCGACTGCTATAAAGCATAGGTGAACAAAGTTTGGTGTCGATAGCTCAAACCGTTTTCTTTTTAGAGTGCGGACAAACAGACAGACAGACAGACAGACACGACTGAATGCTATACCCATGCCACTGGCTATACAGCCAGCGTGGGTAACAACAAGAGGCAGCAGTACCTGTAGACTGCATCACCCTCTGCTTCTGGTGGCATTACGATCACGGTGAGCGGGCTAAAAACACAGACACAAAACATATCACGTTCGATTGACAAAGCCAGTTAGTTCGATCAATTTCGACATCATATTCCCTCAACAGCAGACATTCGCAGGCATCCAGCTCGCGAAAACCTATGCCATTTATCCCTGAAGCTTCTGTTCTAAAATAAGAGAAGGAAGAAAGCAAACCCAGGTTTACCTGGAAATTGCCGTCAAAACGGAGTCGGCAGATCCTCTTGACAACAGACATTGGACAGATAAGAGACAGTCCATGGAGCCAACTGTTTGTCACAAACCAGATCATGCAGAACTAACCAGCAGCACAAGGACATTTCACCATCTACCGGCTTTAATTAGTGCAACAGCAGGAGCTTCAACAGTTATCAGCATGGACCATGGTTCAATTCCTGAGTGTGATCAGATCAGGATCAACAGTGTGCAGGCTTTCAGACTAATTTCTCGGGCAGACAACAGGGTTTGACGGTGTCCTCTGTAATCTGTGACCATTACGACCTCTGACATTACGACCTGATGACGGTATAGAAATGTGAATATTTATTTAGCCTGCCCAGCATAAGCAAGCAGAAGGGCAATATGACCTGCAACGGTTACTGTCTTCATTTTCTGATGATCCCTTAAAGATAAACTATTTAAGAATGTACTGGACCGATCTTTACCAAATTGTTATGATAGGTACACATATGGGTGGGCATGATCAATCTGACCTTCTTTCCCCAATCGCTCATGGGATGTTGCTATGGTAACCAATTTTTGGCGTAAACTGGCAAAAATTGGCATACCCATCTTTATTCTTACCACTGGCATTCCATAACAGATGGAAGGATTGCAAAATGGATATGCATGTTAACACCGCCAATGATCCCTCAACATCTCATAAAAATTTGTTGAAGTTTGGTCTAGTAACCCAGGAGTTTTGCTAGTGAGTTTGTGCAGGATGAACTACATGCTCGGCTTTGCCACGCATTATTGGTATACTCATATTCGCCAGATGGCAGCAACAGTCAGGCTGTGCGTCGGGCGGGATCACGTGGGGCTTTGCCACACATCAAGTTTATTTTTACTTGTCTAAGCAAGAAACCTCGGTGGAAGGACATCATCGAACTCAATAAAGCTGGTCTCTCCATCGTAGTCGTCAATCTGCTGAACACACTCGTCGAAGAACGCAAGGTCCCCAGAGCGACGTGACGTCAGCGTTCCCAGTCGATCGCAGCCGAATGATCTCTCGTGTATGAAGTGACTGAACGCCTGAGTGTTGATCAACAGGCGATAAAATCGCTTGTACGATCGGTCGACGCCACGCAGAAAACCTACGAGATTCCACAAACACACTCACCCGCTTAGTGACCATTATCAACGTAAAACGGTTATTGAGTTACTGGTTTTAATCGATTTCAATAGACTAAGTAGTCATTAGAGACGCTCAATCAATGATTTAAGATTAAAATTTTTTAATCGTTACCTGCTTTACAAAAGTATTTTTTACTGCCTGAGATTTTAAACATTTCGTGCATACATTGTCCGTCTGTATTGCTGTAACACAGAAATGGATTTATGTAATAAAGTTTTGACATACCAAACGCACTACTACATTACTAAGTCAAATACCAGGTATTACTCATAGTGGCTGATGTTCCAGGTTTTATGCACCAACCAGTAATACAGCTTTCAACAAAGCCAGTGGCAGATAAAGAACAGGAAAAACTTGCCGTCGATGTCAAAGAGAGACCTGACATTCGTGGTGGTCACGGTGGGTGGCGCAGTGATTGGCAACAGATAGTCTGCATAGCCTTTCAACAGCAAAGCCATGAAGTGCAGGAAAGCTTCTTGAATTGAAGTTTCCATCATGGTCTGCCAATCCATTCACACACCACTTAATGGAGTACATGCAGCCAGTTATCTTAAGCGCAGATAATGTTATCAAAATAGATCTGACAGATGTTTACCTGTTAGTCACACCTCCCTGACTAGTGCAGTTAACTGGGGCAACTGCAGGTGCAGACAATGGATGGCCACTGTGGTACTATTAGGTCATGCCAATCATCCGCTACTTCGTGACTTCAGAAATTGTAAAGCATTGCTAGTCATAAGCATGACTCGTGAAAGGAATGTGAAAGCTAGTTTCCCGCCTGGGTCCACAAGGTTACAAATATATTTCTTTGACAATGAATCTTTCAGTAATTAATGATTATCTAACCTTTAAAAGCATTAATAAATTGAGATAAGGTTTGCATCATACATAACACTGAATAGGTCATTATGAAGACGTTCTTCCCAGACAATCTCTTGGCTTGGTACCGAAGAATATGAACTAAACACAACAATTCAATATTTGAAATGCAGTAATCATCTTCAGTACCCCGCCCCCGCCAAAAATGGCCAAATTAATTAACATTCTGACTGCCACATGACAAAGCCCATATCTCACCATTTTATGACTGCGTGCAGTTTCAAGGGTCAATGAGCTCTGTTCAGCCACAGATTCTGGGCTCGAGAGGTCTGAGAAAGCCTTCTTGTGCAGCCGTTCCAGAGTTGACTTCAGCTGGCTCTTTGCCCTCTGAGCATCAAACACACGACGTCATTATTACATAATCTTGCACTTATCACAACCTCATCACATCACATTTCAACTGAACATTACCGTTTCATCTCATCACAGACATTTGCAGCCCGTGATGAATGAATAAATAAAAATAAATTAGCCCCGTACGGGACTGGCGGTCGACTCCTACTTACTGCCAACTTCAAAGTCACGTGCCCCATGATTTAAGTATCTGCGGTCATTTGCCAGCCCCATTATAAATGGGGAGGAGATAGCCTTTGAAAATGGCCGAATTTCCGACTTTCAAGGGCTCGTGACCTTGACCTTGGATTGGGTCATACTGCATACCGTCATGCATCACTCGTCGACCTATACCTACATACCAAATTTCATCGAAATCGAAGAAACATTTTGTGTATGAACAGACGGACGGACGTACGGACGGGCAGACGGACATTTGAAACCCACTTTATTAGGTCGACTCATAGAGTCGACCTAACAAGTAGATCTCCAACAGCAAAGAGTGTCAATGAAAACAAATTCTTTATTTACACGTTGTACAAAGACTACTATTGCCAACAAATACTTTATAAATTTTATTCTTTGTATCTGTAAGTTGTGCATGACAATTTCTAACAAGGCAATCGTAGATATTAGACTTTGCCAGCAGCCTAAGTCCCATTAACACTAAATTAACTTTGCATTCCTATGTCCATGCATCAAAGCATATTTGTTTCTTGGCCAACATTCACTGTTACCATAACAACAAGCTACCACAATGTGAGAACAGATCGTGCTTAAGGATACAGAGATATCCTTGCGGACAGACAGACAGACACACAGACATGCTCATCACAATACTTCACAACCGCTCCTGTGGGCGACGTAATAAATGTCTGCTGCTGATGATTATGATGAATATCAACATGTTGAGAAACATCTACATTAGTAGTATCAGATTTCAATACACACGCCAACATAAAATGTGTATTGCTAGAAATGCACTTAAAAACTGCAACTATCTATTTACCTTAGGCAACAGTTTGCCAGTATGATGGGCCCTCTCAAGAGGACTACAAATAAATAATAATCAGTATATTAGGCAATTAACCAAACAAGACATTTTACAACATGTATTCAGAACAAAACATAATGCACCTTATGCAGACATTAAATATTACTTATTTACTTACTTAACAAAGCCAGAATCACTCAAAGATCAGGCAACCAATGCATGCTATAACAACTGAGTGAAATTCAACGTGCAGTACAAAATATTTGCTTTCAATGAAATAAATTAGCCCGTACGGGACTGAAGGTCGACTCTTCACAACTGACATTTCTGCCAAGTTCAAAGTCACGCAACATAAAAAATAGGACAAATATGAAAAATCCGGCCTGATCAAATTTAGATATTGTGCCCTAGTTTAAGAATCAGTGGTCAGTTGCCAGCTCTCATTGTAAATGGCGGAGATAGTTTTTGAAAATGGCCAGATTTCCAACTTTCAAGGGCTCATGACATTGACCTTGACCTTGGAGCAGGTCATGCTGCATACCGTCTTGCATCACTCATCAACCTCTATCTACACGCCAAATTTCATTGAAATCAAAGAAACTTATTGTGGACGGACGGACGTATGAACATATGAGACCCACTTTATTAGGTCGACTCAGAAGAGTCTACCTAAAAGGAACAGTCATAATGTTATAAATAGAACAGCATGTGACAATGGAATAAATACTTCAGAATATTACATTTACTACCGGTGCACCGTCCCGCCTACGGCGCTCGATTACTCCTTGCAGCTGAATGTGAACACTTGGGAGTTGGTTGGTGGCGGCGTGGCGTAGTAGTAACGTCGATCAACGAGGTTGACCTACACTGACCCTGTTAGTACTGGGATGGGTGACTGTGTCCGGGTTCGACTCCTGAAGGCAGCACTCATTCCAGTATGTAACCAACCACCCAGGTCGACTCAGCCTTCTACCCTCCGTGGGACGGTAAAATGGATACCGGCCAAAGGGCGGTGATGCCCTGTGGCTGAGGAGTAAAGGCAGGCATGGTGTAATTTGCAGATAAAACTGTGTGATCCATGTCTGAGCGCATTAGAGGTAGCTACGACGATGCGCTGTACAGATCGACGCATACTTTACTTTACTTTACCTGAGGGGAACCAGCTGACCAAGGTTACCTGAAAAAATTGCCATTTAAAGGAAGTGGTATTAGTAGTAGCAGTCATATTAGTTAATAAGTTAATGATAAATACAACGTAATGTATAGTAACACATAACAAATATGACTCACATTTATTAACAATTTATATGCAATTAATATTAACAGTTAGTAAGATATTTTGATGAAGGACAGTCTACATAGTAAATCCAGGTAAAGAGTTATACATACACTGTGACTGAGTTAGTATCGAGGTCCAGTAATGTAACGTCTGGAGGCGGATCGTACCAGTCAAAATATCGTGAATCCATCCCTAAATTACAGCAGTACAAACGACAAGAGCGACGTGAAATGCTTAAAATCTTAGACAAAAAATACCATATGATCATAAACATTTCCGAATGTTTTCTGTTTCCGCAGAATCATTCAACTTTGCAAATAAAATAACACATCGAAAGTAAAGATGAACAATCAATACTGCTGAAAATATTACGAATAGTGAACAATATTACAAACAATGACCATGGAATGGCGTGAGCATGACAGACGTGAATAGATGGCTTACCGACAATGAATGGCGTTGGAGAGTCAAGGACATCAGCAAGTATAAGTGGACAGAGCGGAATATATGGACACTGCCAGCTAAATGGAAATATCATCTGTAACACAGAAACAACTGCAATGTACAGAGTACATATTGTACACTCTAATGTGATGGGGTAATTGGACTGGTCATACACACACCGTTTGAATGGTGGCCATCTTCCATTTCACACATTTCCCTTGTTGTCCTAATGATTTTCCTTCCACATTCTGTCCATTATTCCAGACATGTGCATCATTTTGGAACAGACCAAAACTTTCAGTGTAACATATCAGGCAAACAATTCTGACAACTACATAATGCACTGGGCACTGTCTTGTTGAAACACAGAATCGTCATCCACGACAAATTTCATAGCATCTAACATTTGTTAAGATAATAAGAAAGATATCCCAGCAATACTGTCCAGTGAGTTTCATTCCAGGCTTGATGAAAAAAACAACTCCAATTTTTGACACAGTGACTGACACTGTGACAGACAGCCTCGGTAAATATCAAGCATGGAGATAACAGACACAAATATGGCTATATCAGAGATGAGGAATAGAGTATAAAAACCAAAGTGTTTGACATTAGCTAATATTCAAAACCCATTTACTATCTCATTTTAACTAGAGATGCACTGATAATCGGCCGATAATTGGTATCGGCCGATTAGTACGTTGGTATTGGCCGATTGTCATTTGCACAATTGGTAGGATGGTAAACGAAGTTCGAATATTCGAAGCTTCATGCCGTACTGCGTGTCCGGCCGATGGGCACAACGATCCGAGGCCTGTAGGGTGTATACTTCTCCCCCGTCACCACCTCGTGTCCAAAGTCGTTACAGCAAGGTGTCGCCCTAACGGGACGTAACACGACTGGCCCACTGTGTGCTGCCCCCTGGTGAGTTACGTTGCATATGCGCTGCGTTACAGACGAAGCCGACAGAAGACAGACGCCCGCGACCGTTACTAGTCCTAGTCCGGCCCTCCTACAGTATGTGTAGGAGGGCTAATAACAACGCTGTAAATTCAGAGACTGGCGAGTGACGAGTTGGTCAGCTGCGACGCACGCAGAGTGCAGAATGTGTGCTCTGCGGGTGGTCGAGTGACACGAACAGAGAGAGGCCAAGAGAATAAATGCTTGCGCTCCGTGGCTTCCTCAGTTCGCACAGTTTGGCAGTCACTTTCAACCCTCCTTCCCACCCCTCCCTCTCCGACTCAACTCCACGAGTCCACTTTGTTAAGTAGCATTCTCAGTGCAGCCATAACAAATCATACAAATCGGTTCACTTTTGGTGGAGTTATTGCCAAATACGTGAAGACCATTTTTGCCCCGTAGAGTATTTACAATATAGGCTCTTCAGCCTATAGTAAAACAGCAAAATCAGTGTTTTGTATTAATCAGTGGATCAGCAGCCAGTGCCTTATCGGTGCATCTCTAATTTTAACAGCCCTAGCAGCTAATGCAGTGCCTCAGATTCCTTGACGCTCTCGTTTAAAAGCTTTTGTACAGCACTTTACGTGCGATTTACTTAGTTACTTAAACTAAATGTAAACACTCGGAGTTGGTTATGGCTATATCAGAGATGAGGAATAGAGTATAAAATCAGTGTTTGATTAGAATTTAACTCGAAGCAGTACTCTCTGCCACTCATAAACAGATAACACTCACACTGGTCACCGCCTCCGCAACACTGGTGAGTAGATCCAGCCTCATGGAGTGGATGAGCAGCTTGTGTTCAAGAAGAGCATACAGCAGCAGAGATACACAGCTGTTGGCACCAAGGTTCAACAACAGATCGACGAATGAAGCCCCGCTGTCAACAAAACACCAGTGATACAAAACTACTGGCGAACACTTACAACGACATTCGCAAAGCGCGCCTTCTGCTGCTCAGCTCCAGCTGTGTAAAACTCGCTACCAAGTTCTCAATAGCAACTCTGTCACAGCTTTTAAGTCTAGGCTAAAGATCCTTTTCTCCCAGGCTTTCTGTCTTTCCTGTGCTCACTAACTCACTGCCTGGCCCCAGCGCCTCTGAAGTTACGACCTAACAGTGCAATACAAATCTGCTTATTATTATTATTATTACTAAGCAGCAGAATGACTGCATTTTGACCAATGAATACAGTACACTGTAGTTATTGTGCTACTGCATATACATGTGATGTACAACTTTATCAGCCACAGACACTGGACTGGGTCATAGCACTGAGTGAGTTCAAATAAGGAGTTCACATGATCGGCACTTACAAATTACACTTAAAACTCTGCCTGACATTCTACAGCAAGCAGTCTTTCTGACAAACGGCATATTAGTTTTTACACGAGCACACTCATGCTTCCAGCAATGATGTTAGTGTATTCAGTGTAAGTAAACAATAAGTATGTAACAAAATGTAATATGGCACACCTGCGTGGTAGAGAAGTTTCCTCTGGATGAGACAGAATCACAGCTTTTGTATTCAACTACAAATAAACAACAAACAAGCATAAAATACAATAAAATGACTTTAAAATGAATTCAAAACGAATGCCAAATTTTTCATCATTCTTGACAATAGAAAATATTATAGCACTTTTAATCACAGTACTTTTTGTTTTGAGTTTTTTTAGCCAGCCAACTTATCCAAAAGTAATACCAGGCCAAGTCCCATGAATGAAAACCTTGTACGATTTATGAAGCACAATTGGTTTACAGGTCGCATGCCATGCCCATTATTCAACCAATAGCATTCAAACAATGCATGGTCACTGAAACCCAACAAAGTACACGTTACATTTACGGCTGGCAGCAATAATAAAAATTTAATCGATTAACCTAACATATATAAAGGACAATTAAATGACGTAGCAGTTCAGCAGGTCAAAAACTACAAATACGCACTCTTTCTGAGGTACAGGTTTGTGCTGCACATGACATGTCAATGACATCACAAAGACACGAAAAACATAATTATTTGTAACATCAATTAATATTTCTCCAATGAGCTTCGAACAAAACAGGCAAGCTATCGGAATGTAATAAGCAAATAATAACATATATAAATTTTAATCAAAAAAATTTTAATCGATTAAATTATTAATGGTATTTCGATTGACTAGTGATTAAAAATTGAAGCCTTCGTATGGAGATGTGTATGGATAATGGATAACACCACTGAGGAGAACTGTAGCATCTTCTCCATGATCTGAATACACGAGCGTCGTCAGCAACGGCAGTAAAACTTAGCACCAACAAAGTTCTCCAGTTCTTAACAGGGGTGTGTCAGATAATACAGTTTGACCTACGTAATGGCTGTAAAACCACTGTTGTTGTTGCTGTTGTAATAACTGAAAAAAATTTAATGCCCTAATGACTTATATAACTGGTATGTGTAACACCTGATACAGTTATAATTCAATAAAAGCAATACTTATATCACTATTCAACATATATCATGCATCAACAACGATTCAAACGATGCATCTGCATGAGACAATAACCTGCCAATACCTGAATAAATATTCGTGGCTTCTGCGGAGATGGAAATGGCACATTGGTCATGTAGTGTCCAATGTACCTACGACCACACATACGTAAAACATACAAATCAACATACAACATTGGTCATGTAGTGTCCAATGTACCTACGACCACACATATGTAAAACATACAAATCAACAGACAAGTGCGAGAATGCACAATACATTCATATTCATACAATAAATTCATATTAATATTCACATTTAATAAAACATAAAATTTATGTGATCAGCCAGCAGTGAAGACCTGTTCAATGTTCATCCTGATCACTACTAGACTCAAGCTCATTGAGCAAGCATTCACTGTTGCTCATCCCAGTCTATCAACATCTGCTCCACACAAAACACTAACGTCTTCAACAAGAAACTGAAAACTTCCTTATTTCCGCAATCATTTTAACTGCTTCCCACGCAGGTTCGGATTCACTAATTGTAGTACATTGACACTGGTTGGCTGTTGTATAAGCCTTAATATGAGCACGTCTGCTAATCTTAATATTCTCATTATTGCTGACACTGTTCGTCAGGTGACAGGAATGTTATTTGGCAGATAAGAAAACTATCCCATACATCCAAAGTCACCTTTGGGACGCCATAAAATACGACCAGCTATACAAAAACTAAAAATAGAATTGTTATTGTTACTATTAATCGACATCAGAAAATTTCACAGTTCACATGCAGGCAAAACTAATGACACTACAACGAACCCACAACGTCGTTTACCTTTAACTTCATGTTCACCTTTATTACTCGGCTCAAAGCTAGGCTTCAGCCCAATATTGGATTCACTTTACGGCACGTTTTGACGGTGTTCACGCATTCGGCTATAAATCCACTGAAAGTGAACCGATTTGGACGAAATCTGGAGCACTCTGAGTAATGGAATCTGGAACACTCTGAGAACGTTGTCAGGGGCTGGCCCTGGCAGACTTTTGGCATGATCCGCACAGTAGCAACAACTGGAAAACCAGGCGAAAGTTTTTTTGTCAGGTAAGCAATGCACGATTTCACCGATTCACCGTCGACCAAATTTCACGAAATTTGAACACAACAAGTTGATCGGTGTCGCGATGAAAACGTTCCAAACAGACTTTTGAAAATTTTACCGTAAGGGGTCGTTTTTTTTCAAAAAAACGCACAAAATTTCTCAAAAAGTTAAAATGTCATGCAACTTCAGGCCGCCATAATTCTGCAATGATTACAGAGCGACGGAAGTTCACTAAAAAATGATTCGTCTATGGGATGTCTAGTTTCCATTTCTACCATTAGAGTCAATTCAAAGTCATTCGCCTGGCCAGTACAGTCCATACATGGAACGTACGTCGGATGTGATTGACGCACGGCACAGCACAATAAGACAACAGTCACGTGACACTAGTCCACTTGAAATGCAGTAAGTAAATAGCTCTGTATAGCATTTGCAAATAGGGGTATGTGGTCATTTACTGCGGGACAGTCAGCGTCTGGCCTACATGTAAGCTGCCGCTGCTGCATCAGTTATGCTTAGAGTCAAATACTGTATTGTGGGCATTGCACACAGTACAGCCATCTAGTCTAACAATTGTCAACAATTTGAGTGTCTGCAAAAACACGAAGGAAAATAGTCATGTATCTGTGGTCTTGAAGCGTCAGCAGGAGTCTCACTGACGGATACAGAATGGAAATCAGCAGAGCCCAATATCTATGGTATAGGAATCCGCAGTTAGCTATGATCATGAGACATCAGAAGCTATGAGTTCACTGCATGTTGCATGTGAGAAATCAGCAATAAATATCAATAAAAGAAACAACACACATCTACGAATATTTATACAAATACATGGCTACAACCAATTAATAAAATTTACCTACTCACTTATTTAATTAATGCGAATTCTCGTATGCAACTCACATGCAATTTGAAGCCTATTGCGACCCATAATCACCATCACACGTGTTCACAGCTTATGGGCGCACATGACTTTGTAAGTAATTTCCATTTTTATCCTAGAAATGCTCTCAGTAACTGCTGTCTAACTAAGTAACACGCTGACACACCTTTCCAAAGGCACCGGCTGTGGTCCAGAAACAGAAATGCGATAGATGTAAAGTAGCAGCCCACGCATTGCTTCAAAAAATGGCCAGCGTGAGAGAAAACAGATGGATCTGTTCTGATGAAGCGTCCAATCAGAACTCGTTGCTTCTGTTGCTGGTGCAAGGCCTGACGACTGCAGCTGCTCATGTGAAAGCTGACTAGCATCGAAGTCATCATAGAACACGATTGCAGCACCATAGATTTTAAGGCCAACATCGCTCGTAAGAACAAAAGTGGAAAACATGGGCAAAGGATGCCGTGCTCCGATTGGCCAGCGCTCCACCGAAGCACCCATCGGTAAACAAAACATTCCTACTCCGTTTGGTAATGCAAACCCCGAGTGATCGCTAGCTGGAAACCGATGAAGTATAACTGTCAAAATTCACAAAAAAACAATTACAATGTAAACATACACTGCATATTAAATAAATAGATTTGCAATAAATAGAAAGCTTACCGATTTAGGAAACAAAAAATATCGTTAATAAAAACAAATGTGCTATCAGCACATAAAAATATAACAACTGTTGCCGTAAATTCCAAATGAGACATTAAGGTTCAAATTCATTTTCTTTCTTGTGGCTTAAAGCCTTGCATAGATAAAATGTGATGAACAGCATCAAACTTAAACGCACACACAAAACTGCAGACATACGTAAAACAGAAGCGAATAATTACAACGTGTGTAAAACAAAAGGTTTTATCAACAAATTAAATTAGTCAGCTATTTACAAACACTGCAGATCTCAGTCTTTCCATAAGATTACTTTCCATAGACTTCCATTGTGCTGAAGTGGGAATGCCAAAGATGAAAACAATCGGAAACTGTTACATCACCCAATTTTCCAATCCCAATAATTATCCCATTATCCAGCTTCTCATTAACGTGAAAATATATAGTCAATATGGCGAAAAACAATCAAGAAAACATGCCGGCTTTGTTTGTGAAAACGACTGTTTTTGTGACGGACTTCTTGTAGCAAAGATAGACGTCGGAACCAAACTGAAAGAAACAGCAACAACATCAACTATCAAAAAACAAACATGCGGCTTCCAAATCAACATAAATACATCAATACACAAAACACACCTCTTAGTGATACACTTTCACATGTCCGTTTGTGAGTCATTTTACAAAACGTTGTTAGTAATTCCTCACAGCATTAAAATATTTAAGAGCCGTTTTTCCAGCTGAACCTTGGTCAGCTGGTTCCCCCTCGGCTCCTCCTCCTCTATTACAGAAGAGAACCTCTAGGAATTACTGGAACGGGGTTTTAATGGCCTGAATGTCCGTCCTGTCACCCAGTCATCAAAACACTGAAGGGAACACAAAACACTATCCTAGCCAGTAGCCTGGCCTCATCCTCTCTTTGTCCACAACCAGATTCATGACTGAAGGGATGGTCTTCCCTTTATACTGGCTCTCCAACGCCAGTACCACGACTCAAATTGGTCTCAGAAAATAAATCTGGGGCCCGATTTACAAAATATCTTAAGAAAAATCCTAAGTCTATCGTAAGTTTTTCCTAAGTTTATCTTAAGTTTACACTAAGTTATAAAGTTAAGCTTTTTGT
>Ga0209780_1001054_pt1 | contig 17209 bp, 14 predicted proteins | sample WorMetexBAHAMAS2_FD_187384 | JGI IMG/M metagenome (GOLD analysis project Ga0209780, IMG submission 187384) | Marine gutless worms symbiont microbial communities from Max Planck institute for Marine Microbiology, Germany - Inanidrilus exumae... | ecosystem: Host-associated > Annelida > Digestive...
AGACCAATAAACTTGTACTTTTTAGCATTTTACGGCGTAATTTATCAAAATTTGTTACACAGACGGGTTTATATTGCAGTAAGGAGCTAGAAACTACTTTTAATCAATTTGGTAAAAAAAAATCGTTGCATATCATCTTTAACACAATACAATACAAACACACACAAATTTCATAATTGCTTCATACCTTATTCCACGAGAATGTTCACACAGGCCTAGTAGTAGTCGGCTGTAATCCGTATTTTATCTTATTTTATTAGAAGAAATGACTTGTTTATGTGATTTGTATCTATTTTTACCGTACGAACTCATTTTCTACGTGTTTTTTACATATACGTATATGCCAGGCCTACATTGTAACTAATCCAGCAGTTATGCTGCGAACCCCCCCCCCCACAAAAAAACAACCATTCACTGGTTAATTAACAGACTGACTAAAAACGGCTTTAGTGCATACAGCAGTTCTACGGCATTACACACATCAAGCTGTGTTAGTTGTAGAGCCCATATACCCTTGCTAACGGCAACTAGTGTACACGGAAAATGTTAGAGTTCTCTTCAATGGTATTATCAATACTGTCTCCATATCCTGCGACTTTTTCTGGAGTACTGGAGCAGTGTTGGCATCTCATACACGGCACATTCGAGTTCCCAAACAGGCACTGCATCAGCGACATGAAGCAGCTCAGTCTAGTGCGAGAAACTACACAGAACATTAACAGCTAGAAGATGGAATTCAACACCAGTGATGTAGTCCTCGAGGCAGATGCCTTGCCTCGAGGCTGCCTTGAAACAGAAAATTTTGATGCTTCGGCTTCATGCCAGCTGCCTCGGTATTTCATTGGCTTGCCTCGGCCTCAAAAAAACTGCCTCTGCCTTGGTCTCGACCTGACTGCCTCGGTCTCACCTTGGTTGATATGGTTAATGGGTAAGCCACATAAAACCCCGATTTTGGTTACGGGTTAGCCTACTGAAAGCCTTGAAGAGTGATGTTGGGTTACTGTGAACCCTATATTTTGGTTAATGGGTAAGCCACGTAAAACCCAGAGTGATGGTTAGGGGTCAGCCAAGACAAACCCCATAACTTGAGCATTTGCTGCCTTGCCTTGCCTCAACCAGTAAGCATACTGCCTGGGTCCCACCTAGCCTCACATCTCAGCTGCCTCGTCTCGGAAGAAATGCCTCGACTACATCACTGTTCCCAGCCTCGACGTGGATACCTTTGCCACCACATATTTCAACCAAGGTGTGCTCTTAACCTTTCACTTTTGACCTCCAAAATATAATCACGTGATGAGTACGGGCTAGTGGCTAGTTACTCCACGTAAGTTTTATCGAGATTGCTCAAGACGTTCATAAGATATGGTGTTCACAAATTTGACTTCAAGCTGTTCCTGAGATACCTTGGTAACAATATCTGGCTGGACGAACAAACGAACAAACGAACGAACGGGACAGCCGGAAAACATAGTAGGGGTGTTTTGCTTCAAGACCTACCAACACCTAACAGGACGTAGCTGTTAAATAACCACAGTCTGACTCCGGTAGCTTCTGGTAGGCCGCCTGGTATACCAGGTCACATAAGTAAGTAAGTAAGCAAGTTTAATGTTTCAATAGCAAGTTATAAAAACCGCTAGATTTCAATAGAAAAAAAGAACAATAATAAAATGAAAATGTACATGTGCAATACATGGAAGTAAACAAAGTAATAAAACATCCAAAATCACAGATGACATCAGTTACTGATAATGTAATAAAGAATAGTTGATGATAGATGTGTATCGTTTCGTGCGTGTAACCGGGCGTGGATAGAGAGATGCAGCTTGCAATCTGGAAGTGACGTCATGGTTCCTGGGGATAGGAATATAGGGAGCATGGCGTGTTGTCTGCTAATACCTAACAGCCACGCCCTGTTAGGTCTTGGTAGGTCTTGAAAAACACCCCTGGTGCCTTCGCCGACACTGTCAGGTGGCGACTGGCAAAGGCACAAAAACTGATGAGATTAATAATTTTGCAAAATCCAGTCTAAGTCCCGGTCTGTGATAGCAACCCGTTGCACCGTAAAGTCAAGTAAGTCTGTACGACAGACCGATGTTCGAAGCTCTGACGGCCGTCGGTCGGCGATACTGACAGAGAAACTTGTTGGCATCAATTCGAATCTCGATGATGTTGTTGAGGAGCGCAAAGACGGGAGCAAGTGGAAACGCAGCCGCAAAGAGAGTTACAAAACCAAACTCCAAAACTGCAATGACAACAGAACTTCATTCGTCAGTATAATCAACCAAACATTTTATATACATGTGGCAAAACAGATTACAGTGATTCTGTACACTTGCACGTAAGTCACTAGAATATACTCTACTGACTGGTATAGTTACAGCCATAGGACATCAGGCAGAAAGCAATATAGCATTAACTCTATTCAACAACAACAACAACAATCGTTTACATATGTACATACATGCATACTCATATTTATAAAGCGCAAGAAATTGTAATACGAACCCGAGGCTCCAGCACAGGGTGACTGGACGAAAAAAGCAGACAGTAATAGATGAAATTTTAGTTGACGCTTGAAGGTTGATAATTTGTCGATGCGGCGAATGTGTACAGGCAGAGAGTTCCAGGTGTAGGTGTTGCAGAAGCGGAAAAGGCCCGTGAGGAAAGGTTGCTAGTGTTGCTATATGGTCTGGCCAGATGATTTGTGTTAGAAGAATGTAAGGACGAGGATGGAAGGCAGTTCAAAGAAGTAGGGAGGTTGGGTGGTATAAAAAGTTTTCCAGGAGATGAGGCAAAGTTTGTAGGTGAATAGTGATTAAGGGGCAACTAAATTAACGAAATTGTTTAATAACCGATCATCTAGGACAAGCAAGGTGAACCAATGCCTCTAATTAATTTCCTCTATTTACTACGGTCCATAGCATCCTCCTTCAGTTGTCAAGGCTGACATTCTTTTTCCACAATTTCGGTTCAGGTTTTATTTGCTCTGCCTCTACGTCATACACCTTCCACTTCATACATTTCAATCCAATCATTCTTATCTTTTCATGATCTGCATTTGACTTTAACAGTTTCGGCGACCGGTGTTTTGTGGCCGCTGCAGCTGTCGCTGACAAGCCCGCGAGACACGATGCATCACGACAAATGGCAAAATTTTAAAACAGTCACGTGACCATAACCACGCCCCTTTTGTTGGTGATATGTCACTCTGTTGGTAGAATTGATATAGCCTACTCGTGTACAAAATTATACGACATTAGGTTCAGCCGTTCCAGTGATATGGTTGGAGCCCCCAAAATTTTGTAATGGGTCACACGACCTGACCACGCCCCTATCAGGGACAGTTTGTCGTCCGTAGGCTGTGGCTTGCACATTCAACCTTTACATCAAATTTGTAGTCTTTGCGATCGCCAATTACGAATATGCATAAGGCAGTACAAAATGTAGAAACTGAGGTGGTTTAACGTCCTTAGGGGTCACCCAAGGTCATTGGAAACATAACCATTCGATAGAGTGCATACGACTTCCTATTCAAATTTAACAGAAACTATGAGGCTATCTCGTACCGTTTTCGAGATATTATCGCTTATTTTCCAAAAAATTAAAGAGGTCACGTGACAGTAACCACTCCCCTTTCAGGGACAATTTATCGCCCGTAGGCAGGGACTTGCTATGATCAACATGCACACCAAATTTGAAGTCTCTAGCTTAAGCCGTTCCAGAGATATCTTAGGGGGGATTAAAAATTTAAAATGGGTCACGTGACGTATGGCAATGCCCATTTCAGGGACGTTTTGTCATCCGTAGGCTAGGACTTGCTATGTTCAACCCACATATTAAGTTTGAAATGTCTACGATTACCTGCAGTGAAGAAATGAAGGGCAACAGACAGACGCACGGACACACGATGATGGCTATTACCCGCGTTTCGCTTGCGCCGCACGGGTAAAAACTGTCAGTATGCTTCTACATTAGTGAATTTTGTCACATGATAAAACAAAGAGGATATGGCGATAAATTAAACGGTAACTAAGCATACTAAACTATCACTTCACACTCGGTTCCATCTGCCAAAATTTCAAGCACGATGCGTATGTATGACACAAAAAGTGTATGTGATATATGCCATAGCAGATCTGTCCGTCTGTCTGTCCATCACAAGCAGTTATTGTATTAAGATGGTTCATCTCATCAACAAGCTAGCGATGAACCAGATACCCGATTCAATAACTGTCACATGGTTGACTGATTGAGTTAAGGTTGAACGTCCCAAACGACATAAAATAGGTTAGTTAGTTAGTTAGTTCGAGTTTAACGTCCCCTTTCAGCACAAATATGGCTATATCAGAGAATTAACCTCAACCCTGGCCGCCTTTTTGTTCAGCAGCCACCCCAAAGGGAAAGGGATCGAGAGGCTCATTTAAATTACTGCGCCAGCGCCTACAACAGGTAAAGGCAACTATCACACCGCAAGACTAAACTAAACCAAATACAACAAAATATAAGAATAAATCTTAACTAAGCAATACAGATAACATAATCATAACACAAAAACAAACTAAACCCAGGTTCGGTCGCCTCCTACGACCTCACGCCTAGAAACAAAGTGGGACTATTCTGGTAGAAAGGGATCGAATGGACAGTAGAAGAAAATAAGTAAAGTGGATGAGAAAAGGAAAAAGGGAAAAGGTAATAAAGAGCAAAAGATGAGGAAGTGAATGGACAAGGGAGGAGCAAAGGTGGAAAGGGGGTACCCCGGCCCCACGCGGGGTACATAAAATAGGTCATTGTGGAGAAGTTCTTCCCAGCCAATCTCTTGGCGTAGTACTGAAAAACTACATCTGACACAACAGAAACAAAAACGCATCAATAACAAAATATACTATAAACCAAAATATACACAAAACAACTAAAGCCAGGTTTGGTAGCATTTTACGACCTCCAGCATGGCATTATGCCATACCTTGACAACAGCTGAGCTTCTTGTTCTAACAACTGAACATCACCTACCTTATATTTAATAAATTAGCCCCATACGGGACTGACGGTCGACTCGTACTTACTGCCAACTTCAAAGTCACGTGACATAAAAACTAGGACAAAAATCAAAATTCCGGCCGGACAAGTTTTAGATATTGCTGGCTAATTTAAGAATCCGTGGTCATTTACCAGCCCCCATTAAAAATGGGGGAGGAGATTGCCCTTGAAAATGGTCAAATTTCCGACTTTCAAGGGCTCGTGACCTTGACCTTGACCTTGGATCGGGTCATATACTGCATACCGTCATGCATCACTCGTCGACCTCTACCTACATACCAAATTTCATTGAAATCAAAAAAACGTTTTGTGGACGGACGGACGGACGGACATTTGAGACCAACTAATGTCATTAGGTTGACTCGGAGGAGTCGACCTAAAAAACGTTTTTGGAACTGAAAATCATCGTTAATACACTATCACCAGCCAAACTACAGTCGCTATGTGCCTGCACTCATAAAATGCAGAATACTGGTACACATATCGTTACTTACTCATTTCAAGATATTCATTGAAAAGACCCATTGGCCCCATATCGTCTAGCAGATGATCCTGTTCCCATGGAGACAGATTCTTATCGACTTTCTTGAAACGTCTCTTGAACCACGTTATCACTCGCCTGCAGCATCACACGGCAAATGTCACACTACAACAAAAACTGAAGGACAATAACGTCAGCAACTAACAGCTAAAAAAACTCCAAAGTTAATGAATCGTTTAGTAGTAATTTACAGTCATTAGCTATTACAGTGATTTCCACAGTTAAGGGACTTTTTACAATGCCCAGAAGGTAGCATGGAGAATGATGGAATAACGAGTTGGCATACCCGTTTCAGAAAGAATAAAGAAATGAACAACAGCATAACATTTCTACCTCCGAATTTAACATGTATGCAGAAAACACTAGCAGACATGCTAATTGATTGACTGAGTTAAGGTTGTGTAATCCATGTCTGAGCACTTTGAGACTATGCGTAGTATAAATGGCGCTATATAAATACCCTTCCTTTCCTTTCCTTTCCTAGACTTTCTAGCTTTAACTGAACACCTATGTGACAAAGAAGGTAAGGACAGGAAGTGGAGGAAAGGGAAGGGAGAGAGGAGGACAGGAAAGATGATGAATGACGAGGAACACGAAGCGAAGGAAAGGTTTCATTTAGATTACACACCAGGTTCATTGACTGAATTAAGGTTTTACGTCCCACAGATCATTTCAGAGACGGTCTTCCCAGCCAATCTCTTGGCTTTGTACTGAAATACTAAAAATGACACAACAGAAGCAAACATGCATCTGTAACAAAACGTACACAAACATAAAATAAACCAAAAAAATTAGCCCCATGCGGGACTGACGATCGACTCTTTGTAACTCACGTTTCTGCCAAGTTCAAAGTCACGTGACACAGAAACTAGAAAAAGTATCAAAAATCCGCCTTGATCAAATTTAGATATTGTGTCCTAGTTTAAGTATCCGTAGTCAGTTGCCAGCTCCAATTGTAAATGGTGAAGGAGATAGCTGTTGAAAATAACTGGATTTTCAAATCTGAAGGGCTCGTGACCTTGACCTTGGCCTTGGATCCGGGCATACTGCATACCGTCGTGCATCACTTATCGACCTCTACCTACACGCCAAACACGCCAAATTTCACTGAAATGGAAGAAACTTTTTTGAGAACAGACGAACCGTATACACGGATGGACGAACCGTTCAAAGTCACGTGACACCAAATCTAGGAAAAATTTTCAAAATCTGGCCCGAAAAAATTTAGATATCATGACCTAGTTTTATAATTTGTGGCCAGTTGCCAGCTCCACTGCAAATGGTGGAGGAGATAGCTTTTGAAAATAACTGGATTTTCAAATTTGAAGGCCTCGTGACCTTGACCTTGTATCCGGTCATACTGCATACCGTCGTGCATCACTCATCGACCTCTACCTACAAGCCAAATTTCATTGAAATCGTAGAAAGTTTTTGTGGGCGGACGAACATACGTACGTACGGCTTTGTGGAAGGACATTTGAAACCGGCTTTATTAGGTCGATTCTGTCGAAGTGTCGACTTAAAAATTAAAACCAGGTTTGGTAGCCTCATATGATACCTGGCCTGGAAACAAAACAGGTCTATTGTGGAAGAAGATAGATAAGTCAGGAAGTAAACAAATAAAACGCATAAATCATAGCGAAATACTGCCCTGCTGCCCGCATGGGGCTATACACCAGGAGTACAGCGTTGCAATCAAATGGATAAAACAACATGACAAAACCCAAACTGTTACAGAGCAAAACTGACGGAAGGAATATCTCCATGAGGTTGTTCTTTATGATTTCCAAGCCAACAAACATTACGGCAAACTGGATGAAGAGTTGAGCCATGCAGCCACCCTGACACTATACATACAACACAGTACATGTCTCATAAAGCCATGCAACCACCCTGACACTAGACACACGACACACTACATGTCTCACAGAGCCATGCAACCACCCTGACACTAGACACAAGACACAGTACATGTCTCACAGAGCCAAGAAGCCACCCTGACGATGGGAGGCGCAACCGGGGAGGGGTTTGGGGGACATTGTCCCCCCACTTTTGAGGCCAAGGGGGTACAGAGGGGTACGTTTCTACCGCCCTTTCAACTGATAATTGCGGGGCATGCCGATGATGCCGGCCAGCCGCTGTACTTCGAGTACTTGACGCATGCATGCAGTTCCGATTTTGTTCACTGCTAGAACGTGAAATTGTCTTTTTGCTGATCCACAATACTACAAGCCTATGATGCGTTTATTAATGCGACAACCAGACAGCAGATTTCAGTGTATTCAAAACTGACATTTGCTTGCTTGTACCCACACATTTGGAAAAGTGGGGGTACAACAAATTTTTTTTCGCTCGCGGACCCCACTTTTAGAATCGAGGCACCGCCCTTGACCCTGACACTAGACACACAATGCAGTACACGTCTCGTATTCTTAGTACAGTTCTTACCACGTGCGACTTTGCCAAGTCTGTTGGATATGGGTGTCAGGCAGCTGGCACAAGGGTGTGATGTCCTTTCTACTGGGTGGATCAAGTAAGGGCGAAGACAGTGAGTGACTCTCACTAATTCACGTTTCCTTCAGAGCTTTCACACAGTTGTTTGGGCCTGTGAAAAATTGCTCTTATTATCCCGATAAGTTCTCTTTTGAGAGGCCCGCCCAGGCTGGAGTAAGACCAGAAAAACAGATCGTTTAAAGAACTAGAATTTTAATGTTAGTGTTACATATTTATCTACGCGCTAAGTCTTGAAACAGAGTGACGACGGCTGCGCCACAAGTGTCGTCTCCAGTCGTCTCCGGAATTGTTCAGGTTGCGAATGATGATTTTAGGGATGGGGCAGAGAGATCTAGCACGTAGGTCCAGAAATGGCAAAGGCACAATAACCGAATGTAAGTTCTTGTACGTAGAAAGTTTAGATCGCCCTGGGTTGCAGCCTGCATGTGACGGAAGAGAGCGGTACACAAGTGTTATGACAGGTATGATGGCACCCGGTGATGTTGCCATTTACAGACCACCAGGTAAAGTTTATAGACAATCTGTTGGTCAATCGGTAGCCGGTATGACTCGCTGCGTATTGTCCTGGAGATCGAAACATGGTCGAACTTGAGATGTTTAAGGATAAACTTTGATGCCACAGCGTCAATGTGGATTCACCTGCCATGACGTTGACTTTTGACCTCCAGTATCTAATCAGGTCATTAGTAGGGACTCGTGAATATTCCCTGTGAGTTTAATAAAATCTGTTCAAGGCGTTCATGAGATATCGTGGTAAAAATATCTCACCAGACCAACAGACAAACCCATCCCTACTGAGTAGAAGAACGCCAGCGATATATTAACCTCAACCCTGGCCATCTTTTCGTTCAGCAGCCGCCCAAAAAAAGGGAAGGGATCAACTAGCTCATTAGCCCACACAGCACTGTGATGCTGAAGGGCTTATATTTTACTGCTGTGGTTTTTTCTTTCTTTCTTTCTTTTTTTTATAATAATAATAATAATATACACATTTGTATAGCACCATATGGTCGTAACTTCAGAGGCGCTGACGCCTAATCTCTGAGGTCACTAAACAGATCTCAACCAAACTTGGACACATATTCACTTATAACTGCTATTTGAAAAAAATGGTTCAACTCCCCAGGGCATTTACCCCTCACGGGCTGGGGGCAAAAAACGCTTTTTTGGACACGAGTTTAAACTCTGACCGAACATATTTACAGGGACTCCCCTACATGCTCACAAATTTGGTGAACTTTGGTCCAGAAATGACTGAGAAAGATAAGCGAATTTTTGCCCACCTCCTAAATCTTCGCATTGCGAGACACTGCCAGACTTACCGCATGGACGTTATATAACAGACATCATGCAAACTTTGGCACGTGTTATGTAGTGGCACGAGCTTACAGTCTAGACTCTAGAACAACAGAATGCCGGGCGGGCTCATGCTGGGCTTTGCTAGTTTAAATTATTATGCTAGTGCCTCCAACAGGGGGGAGACAACTATCACACTGCAAGACAAAACTAAATCAAATACTACAAAACAAGCATGCATCCTTAACAAAACAACACATATCACACAAAATCAAGAAACAAAAAAGCCAGGTTTAGTTGCCTCCTACAACATCTGACCTGGAAATGGAGTGGGACTATTCTGGTAGAATGGAAAGGAATGGAAAAGCATGAAAATGGATAAAGCGAGTAAGAAAGGGAAAAGGGGAAAAGTAAAAGACACGAAAACATAAAGTTGAAGGTGGGAAATTAGTGAAGTGAAGGGATAAGGGAAGATTGCACCGGGGCCCACAAGGGGCATCAAATAAAAGATCAACAGAAAACAAGCAAAGACAAAACTCTGCGATGAGTATGTACCTCTTCCTGACGTCCTCCACCGAAATTCAAATGCTCGGAAGGCGACCCCGCAAAGCTGAAACAAATCAGTTCTCTGTTCCAAGTAAAATTATGTGTATTCGCTAAAAACTGCATGTAAAACAGAAGACAAATATTAATTGTAAAGTATATCATAATATCACAACTCTCAGATTTAAGCTTTGAAGCTCTGCAAAAACGTGAGGTTGCATAAAAATATTAGCCATAATAGCAGAATAAACATCATGAATATCAAATGAAATACATCATCCATCATGTCTGACTGTGCAATCTTATTAACATCATAATCTAAACAACAAGGTGTCGACCTAGCGGGACGTAACACGACTGGCCCGCCGTGCAGCCATGGAGCTATAATTAGACTGGAGGCCGCATGACTCATAGCCTGGCCTGCACGGGTAAAGCTGCCTGCAGGCCCACCGTGGACTGTTACAGACCCCGACAGACGACGACGACGACAGACATCAGCGACCGCTACTAGTCTGGCCCTCCTACACTATGTGTAGATGGGCCAGTAATAATTTGTAACAAACGCAAAAAAACTGCAGTTTATACACATTTGTAATGCGTGTGTGGGGACCACCCACAAAGGGCATTTGGTGGTCTTTATCACTGTGCAAAATTTGGTTGGAATCGATGCAGTAGTTTTGATAATATGCACGTTTTTCGATTTCGCAAGTTTGGCTTGAAAACGCCTATTCACGCCCCAAAATTGGGGTTTTTGACCCCCTAAATGGGGAGCAACGTGAAAAAAATCCCAAAAAGGCACATCCTTGCGCGAGTCCGCGTCGTTTGAGCCATCATGTGTGAAAATCCGTCAAGGGTCTGGCCTGTAGGTGATTTCCCAAAAAAGGTATAAATAATTATGGTTATATTTCACCCATGTGCCCAGAAGCCCCCGTGGACGCATATGCACCAAATTTGGCACAGCCGTAGGGGTCGCCGACGTATTCACCTGTGACAAATTTTTTGGTGATCGGTTGATGGGTGTCGATTCTGTGGGGGTCGAAAATTGCCATTTCCCATTGACAAACTTTACATAAACATGGTCCACCATGAGTCAGTCATGGAAACCATTAATTTTGGGGTCAAAAACAACACGCCTTTGTCGGTCTTCAGAAGGAAGACAATATTGACGTTTGCTGCTGGGTTTTCCATGCGTCACGTCTGCGATGCCGATACTGCTGACTGTGGTTTTTCCATGCGTGGAGTGTTTCGTAGTCAGCCAGCACCAACGTGGGTCACGGCACTGTGGAGAGTGCTGGATTCTTCGGTTTTTTTAAACGATCACCTGGACAGCCGGATTTGTACGGACCTTCTCATAAAGAAGGCGATGTAGAAGAGCGAAGCGTAGTAGTTGACGAACTGGAGAAGACTGAGTTTCAACGCCCTGCTGTTTTCATGCTCCGTCTGTGTACGGTGACATTCCCAGTCTGTGAGAACAATCGCCAACTTTGCATAAATCTACAACAGCAAACACAACTTCCACCCACAACATCGATACCAACGGTGTCTTCCCGTTTCGCCGAATCCCGTTTTGCCGAATCCCATTTGGCCGAATCCCATTTGGCCGAATCCCGTTTCGCCGCATGCCGTGTAGGCTTTTCTTTCCATCATTTTCATTTCAAATTCCTTTCATTAATGCGACACAACCTTTTTATGGGTGTCAACGAAATGCGCGTAAAAAAATATCACCGTTAATGTGTCGGTTAGGGTTAGTGTTACGGTTAGGGTCAGTTTAGTTTGACGTCATCTGCATTTCCTTTTTAGGAAAATAAGTAAACGACACGGGTTTTCGGTGAATTGGGATTCGGCGAAACGGGATTCGGCGAAATGGGGCATAACCATACCAACATAAACAAAAGACCAAGTATAACCAGATGCAGTTGGAGATGGCAGACTTCACCCACGGTACCGCCGTCCGGCGGACTCGACAATACATGTGTCTAGTCTGATTCTGCCCATTCGTTCTATTATGTGTAAACATGATGTCATACAGAAAACCGGAAGTAGAGTTGCACTGGCCCTCGGCTTCTAATTAAATTACTATTTTGACTTCTATGGGGCTCATCCTCGAGCGAATTTATCAGTGGATATTCGATATTTCAACAACCCAGCGTCGACGTGGGTACCTTTGTTACCTTGACGGCCTGTATAACCTTGACCTTTGACCTCTAATCTCTAGAATGTAGTCAGGTCATCAGTACGGGCTAATGGCTATTCCCTGTAAGTTTCATCAAGATTGCTCAAGCAGACCTTGTGTTATGCTGGTCACAAGATTTGACCTCGACAGCCTGCTGTGACCTTGACCTTTGATCTCAAAAATCTAATCAGTTCATCAGTAAGGGTTAGTGGTTAGTCCCTGTAAGTTTCGTCGAGATTGCTTACTTGGGCGTTTGAGATATCGATCATGGTAATGATAACTATTTGGACGAACAAACGAACGAATGCGGCGGACCGACAGCCAGAAAACATAATGTCTTCGACGACATTGTCAGATGTCAAAGGGATAGTAGAAGACTACAATAAAACCACAAGAAATTCAGATGACATGCAGACACTGGAGTATGCTGCTTACCAGTTCGAGAATGATAATGGCAGCTAAGTTGATGACAGAGGCTGTCCCGGACACAAAAATTTCGGCATGCTTGTAGATAAGTGGATGGTCATGCCAATACAAAGCTGTTCGCACAGCAACCCGGTATACCTCAATGCTGATGACAACCGCTATGCCACACAGGCACTGCAAAACACAATGCATCAGTTCACATCCGACATCCATATAGACATGCTCCTGCAGCAGTGTGATTCAAATTGTGGATATTTTTTCAGTTTCAGTTTTTCAATTTTTTTCCGTTTCCATTATCATTAACAAAATTAAACTCTATCCGTTAACGCAATGAATCTGTTTCCGTTGCTGCTAATTTAAATCACACTGTAGCTACGGTCTGCATAATAGCCGGTATAATGCAAACTACACCACCCGAGCCGTTCGGCCCAAAACTGAAAATTTTATGACATATGCATACATGTATGTGTAGGCATGCGTCCGTCTACGTCGTGTACACAGTATCTCGTCGTACAATGTCGGCGACGGTTGTACAACAAAAACTGAAATAATAGTATTCGGTTTCAGATGTTAATTTTTCCATTTCCGTTTTGTTCTCATTTTTCAATTTTTTTCCCGTTATCGCTATAGTTAACGGAAATAAATTCGATCCGTTAACAGAATGAATCCGTTTCCGCTACTGTTAACTTAAATCACACTGTCCTGCAGCAAATTCGATAAACAAAACAACAAGCTCTTCTGGCAGGTCTTCATTTCATATTCTACATTGTACTTGCTAACAACAACGGCTGTGTTGTGTTAAGCGGAACTGGAGAGAATTTTGCTGGAGTAATTTGTTAAAGTAAAGTTTTATTTCCCACATTCCCTTGTAGACATTGAACGTTCATTTTGAGAGCTATTACGCTGGCTGCGTCTAGTGGAAAGTGTAATGTAACGGTCTGGCGTCCGTCCATCTGTCCGTCCCATCGGCATACTCACTGCTACTCACCAGGGGGCAGTATGCGATGCGGCCAGCTGACCGACAATAAGCAAAATGACCGACATACATGTAGTTGTCGACTGGTTCATAGGACTGGCATCCAGCACGTAAAAAGCCGGGCTAAGTATCCCAAAGATTCCCACATGGAATAAGTGCAGAAATAAAACCAAAGGGAACCCGCTAACCCGACCACCGTGTTTAATGATCATGCAGCTCCTTGGCTGAATCTGGCTCACTGCCCCAAACTTTGTAATCTGTAGAGTAAAAATGCGTTACTTCGCATGCTAAATTTTTCTCAAATATTACTTGTGGCCCGTAACAGGCTCTACAGCTTCCTACAATTGAGAGGCCAGTCCCTAAGATGATGTCATACATGCAACTTTGTCGCACAACTTTATCGCAACTGTGCATGTCGCACTCTGCAACTGATACATAAAAAGAACTGACCAATCAGCATTCAGTATTCGCCTGACAAAGCTGCATGAAATAGAGATGAGAGACTGTTAGACAGTTGTGTGACATTCTACGTCACACTTGCAATTTTGTCGTGTGATAAAGTTGCGCGACAAAATCACAGGTGACGGATTGATTAAGGTTTTATGTCCCACCCGACACAATATAGGTCATTTTGGACGTGTTCTTCTTCTCAGCCAATCTCTTCGCTTAGTACTGAAAAAATGAAACAAACACAACAAAAGCAAACATGCACCTGCAACAAAATATACTCCAACATAAAATGAACCCAAAAAAGGTTTGGTCGCCTCCTGCAACCTCTGGCCTGGAAACAGAACAGGCCTATTCTGGAAGAACTAGATATGTCAGGAATTAAACAACTAAAGAAGTAAATAAGTAAGAAAAAAATATAAGGTTAGAAAATTAGCCCCGTACGAGACTGCCAGTCGACTCTTTGCAACTTACTAAGAGTCGACCTAAAAAAGTAAGGAAAGCAGAATGTAAGGTAAGAAGTTAAGTAAACCAACAAACATTTATATAGTGCCAAAACCAACATATTAAACAGGGCACACTACCGCCCCGGGGCGCGTTCGGGGTAAAATCACGGGTGTGGCATTGGTCTAAACACAGTGCAGGCCAACTCAGATTTTCGGCCATTAAAATGGAGAATTATAAAATGAAAAATAAACAGCGTGTTATAAGAATATGCCTTCTAGTATCATGCAGTCACTTGGCACAAGGACTAAAATACTTCAACAGGTAAAGTGAACTTTTTGCTGGAGCATTGAAGTAACATCAGTGACCCACGGGAGTGACAGTAGGAATCCATGCTATTAATCTGCTAGCTGCTGTAATGCTGGGCAAGGCTTATGATGCAGGCGGAGCTGCCGCAGTAAGTTTACAAGGTCACATAATCTGTTGCAGTGGACACTAAAAGGTAAAGGCTTTCCATATTCGTTACCGAGCGTTGGGCCCGGAGCAGATCACGGTGTACAAGCAGTCAGCCCACAGGTGACTATAAGTCATCCACCCGGCGGTAAGCTGCCATTACTTTCCGCCAGGCCGGCGGTTACCTTCCCAGCTGCAGAGCATCACCGCCCGTTGGCCGGTACCAAGTTATACTACTTGGTGACAGAGGAGTGAACAACTTGCCCAAGATTGTTACGCAGCTTTTGCCCCGAGTAGGATTTGAACCCAAAACCTGCTGATCACAAGTCCAACGCTCTACCCGTTGCACCACCACGCCACCCTGTGGTGGGCAATAGCTTACAGATATCTGACATCACTAAACTAGTCCCTGGGCTATCATGTGGCATTGTTTGCATGAAACTACGTTTAGCCATTTTGGTACAACAGTGGTTTGCAACAGAATGACAGACACTTGATAGCAGCATATACTGCGCTAGCACAGTGTTACGTGGTAAAAGAAACATTCAGCAACAAACCAAGAAGATAACGGAGACATAAGATGTTAAATACAATGGACATCGCCGCCGCCAAAACGGTATGTATAAACTTCCAGCCTGTCAATTAACACATCAGAAACTCACTTGTCACATCAAATATGTGACAAATAATGATTGATTGATTGAGTTAAAGTTCTATGTCGCACCCAGCATAAAATAGGTGATTTCGGAGACGTTCTTCCCAACTAATCTCTTAGCTTAGCACAGTAACATTAAATCTAACACAACAAAAGCAAATACGCATCCATAACAGAATACGCTATAACATAAAATAAACACGAAAGAAGAAACTCAGCTACCGATGCATAACTGTACAAAAAATCCCACTTGAAATAGGAAAGGTAAAAAAGGAAGAGTACTTATATAGAGCCATTTATATACTATGTATATCTCAAAGCGCTTAGACATGGATCACACAGTTTTACCTGCAAATACACCACGCCTGCCTTTCCTTCGTAAGCGTTCACCAGATGGCGCCACCCCTAACTGAGGTAACAGACATCTAATTGCAGCTTACTACTCATCTATCGACCTTCAAGGGATAAAAAGCTGAGTTGGCCTGGTTGGTTGACCTATAGTGGACGATCTACCCACATAATTGGTCACCCGTCATCTACAGGTCGAGTGCAGGACAGGGAAAGTTCGCCGGCCAAAGACTAACGTTCTACCGCTGTGCTACACAACCAACCACGATGTGGTCAAAAGTTCAAAGGTCAAGGTCATAAGTAAAAGAAATAATGCCGGTGTGGGTCGTTGCACCCTTGTGACTACTGTCTTCTTTTAGTTCATCATCAATCTTCAGCAAACACAATTCTTACCTGGTATGAACTTGGCTCTTTCACATATTTTGACTTCTTCAGGCGAACCAGGTACTCTGGCCTAGGTGGTTCCTGTACATAGCACACCAACCAGTCAAATAACTTTTGAACTTTACAAAGAAATTTAAATAAAAAAACAACTCATAACAAATGTCCAAAGTGACTTGACAAAAGGCCGCATTGCCATCTTGCCACCCCTCACAGCAGTGAATGCATTCGTCAGTCCGCACGTAATGGGCGTGCAGGCACATTCGCCAGTGGCGGCACGCAAACAATGCGGAACGATTCACACATAGATACGTTATGTAACGTACTTATGTAACTGTACAGTAGGCCAGCATGCCTTCCTCAACATTGCTCCTTCCCACCACTTCTTCAGGAGCCGCACTGGCTGACAATCGAGCAGCGGATCGAGTTCAAGCTCTCAGTACTCGTCTTCCGCTGCCTGAATGGCCTGGCCCCGTCTTACTTATCCCGCGATTTTCAACGCGTGTCAGACCTGGTGGCTCGTCAACGTTTGCTTTCGTCATCAACGTCTACGCTCGTCGTCCCTCCGACACGCCTTTCCACTGCCGGTGACCGCGCTTTCCCCGTGGCTGCGGTGCGGACATGAAACAGCCTACCGACATCTCTCACAACGTTATCTTCGCTAACGTCCTTTAGGCGTCAGTTGAAGACGGAACTGTTTGTCAGAAGCTTTCCTGATCTCGACAGCTCTGTCTACAACCGCATCTGACAGTTACTCTATTAGCTCCTTTGCGTCGCAATCGCGTCTTGTCACTGTTTTTAACGTTTGTACAGTGTCCTTGCAGTCTTTTGACATTACGCCAACTAAATCTTTTCTTTTAATAATAATAATAACAAGAAATACGTTCTGTGAAACATGGTATCTGCCCCATAGCCGAGTTCACAAGTCCATGATTGAACTGTGCGCATAGTAACAGAATACCGTATCCTCTATTC
>Ga0209780_1001055_pt1 | contig 17207 bp, 14 predicted proteins | sample WorMetexBAHAMAS2_FD_187384 | JGI IMG/M metagenome (GOLD analysis project Ga0209780, IMG submission 187384) | Marine gutless worms symbiont microbial communities from Max Planck institute for Marine Microbiology, Germany - Inanidrilus exumae... | ecosystem: Host-associated > Annelida > Digestive...
GGACGGGACCGGGACAGATGTTTGCGGGAACGGGACGGGAGCGGTACTGAAAAACCGGTCCCGTGGAAAACTCTAATCTGCATCTGCGTGGCCACGGTCGTGGCTTGGATGGACGGATTGTCGCGCGCTAGTAATTTAGAAGAAGTGTGTTAAAATTGTGCACAAATGCTCCAGCTGGTTCACTGCATAAGAGTATGTGCATTTTATTGTAGCCATTGTTAAGGCCAGTGTTTTTACCACATGATGCTGTGCTAGCGTGGTATATGCTGTCGTTGTGTCTGTTTGTCCGTCCATAACTAGCCGATGTTGTACCAAAATGGCTAAACCCGGCATTACGCAAACAGACAGTGTTTTTCGATAGCCCACGGACTCTAGTTTTCTTATGCCGAAGGTCTTGGCGAAATTCCGAGGGAATCACCCCCAACGGGGGCACAAAATATAGGTGGGTTATGTCAAAATCGATGATTTTCCACCAATATTTTGCCATTTCTCAGAAACGGTGCAAGATAGGGACATAGTTACTATGGAATAGTAATAGAAACTCTTATGTGCTTTATCGAATGGCACTATTTCCAGTAACCTTGACTACTCCAAACCACCCCATTTCCATCACAAGCCAGCACTGTATGAAAACAGCTGAACAGATCAAGCTCGTTTTTGGCACAGAGGCTTCCATCGGCTTATCCTACACTGTGTTGGAAGGGAATTCAGGTATCTCCAAAAATAAGGATACTTCTCTCTAGAACTTTCACGCACACTCTGAACTTGGAAAATTTCTCAACTGCATGTTGATCATCTCTGTTGCTGTCGACTTAGTTGGACGGTCAGTGTGATAAACTGGTGATGGTCATCGGTCACCAGTTTATCACACTAACCATCGACATCTGTGTAGAGCGCGGTGAGCGTGAGGCATTGCATGGATCTGTCAGCGGCAGTAGAGACTTGTTGCATAATACAGAACGAAAGTTAGAATTGGTAATTGTAACGCATGTAAGATAAATGTCAGGTTTCTCTGGTGAATGTTATGTCAGTGTAGGTCAGTGGTTAATGATGACTGTACAGGAGAATGTGGCAACAAGGAATGTCCATTTTTGCATATTGATCCAGAGAAGAAAATTAAAGTCTGTCCGTGGTACGATAGAGGATTTTGCCGACATGGTAAATCATGGCTGTTCTATGTGTCAGTCAGTTTAAAGTGGGGAATTGTTACAACTAAAATGTATACGAGCTGTAGTTTCATCACGCCATCTTCAGCACTTATCTAATTATCCCCACGAAAGCGAGGGAATATGTTTTCACCGGCGTTGGTTTGTGTGTCTGTGTGTCTGTCTGTTACCACGATAACTAAAAAAATTGTGGACGGATTTGCACCAAATTTTATGCGAAGGTTCCTATGGAGAAAGGGAAGACCAAGTTTGTGTTTTGTTACGATCGGTAGAGGTACGGTCAAAAAACTCCATAAAGCAGCGATTGTTTACAAAATAGCTCCATTGGAAAATTCGAAACTGGCGGGCCGCAAAATAGTAAGTATGGCAAGTGTTGTCAAGTGTTGGCGACAAAAACGGTTTCGCGGGGATTTGGTACTCTCTCAGAGTACTTTCCATCTAGTTTCTAATTGCGCTCACCTTAGCACCATCAATACACTGCATCTCCACATGTATAGGGTTCATGTACCCACCGTGTATCTGTGACCTCCTGGCTGAAAAGAATTACCTCTTCTGGATGACAGTGGCAGTTGGGAGTGAGAAACATGCTTAAGGTTTTTATTGATGACGCTCTGTCTGGCAGTTGACAACCTGTTGTTATGCCACCATGCCACCCTGTTGAAGTTCTCATGGAAATATGATAGTGCTGCTGGCGGCGGCAGCATGGTCAACTGGATACTGGGTTTTTACCATGTGATACTGTACTAGTGAGGTATATGTTGTATTTATATGCTATGGCCTGTATCTGTCAGTGTGTGTGTGTGTGTATGTCTGTCACAATTCGGAGTTCTATCAAAAATGGCTAAATGTATCACGAGCAAACATCACGCGATTGCCCAAGACTGTAGTTTTTTGTTGCCAAAGATCTTGGTGAAATTCCAATGGGGTCACCCCAGCAGGGGCGCCAAATACAAGTTGGGTAGGAAAATTTGCGGTTTTTGACAAATAACTGGTTGTATCTCAAAAACGATACAAGATACACGCATGCGTTCTGTAGAAAGCGAATAGTAAGTTGTAGGCACTCAGTTGAATTCTGATGTTGTTGATGGCAAGATAGAGACGCTGTTACTATGGACCACAAATATGAAGTGATATATGGCCTATTGATCTGCACCATTCTGATGACCTTGAGTGACCTTCAAGGTCATACACCTATTGCAAGCTTTTTAAATGCAATTTTTCAAACAGTTGTGCATTAGTTAACAACATTCCAACTGACATTGCAGGTTGCACGGTCCCTCTGTGATAGTTGTGTCATGCGACGTCATTTTTAGCAGTCACATTTCCACATTTTTGAGTAATTGTGATATGATGCATATTATAATTTTCATAAAGGTAATAAATTTCATCCTTTAAACTTAAGGAGTCGGGCATGATTCGGACAGTATTTTGTTCTGAATAGTGACTATATTTGGCTTGTTAATTAATGTATATTTATTGTTGTGAGTCACAACTAAAACATTCCTTTAATAATACCTGTGTGTGTTGGTACCAAAACCTCAGTGGCTGTAACATTCTGCACCACCCCGACACCATGCTATTGATGAGTCCCAAGTGAGACTCGGTGACTCTGAGGCCAGAAGACAGCTCCCTTCCTTCACCGGCATTAAACCAGGTCCCAGAACCATGCTGGACCCTCCCAACAGCAGTTGGAGTCCTGTCATATTTCTGATTTTATTTCGAGCAAATGAGGCTAATAAAGGCATTCACAATGACATTTCAACTTGGTGCCAATATATTTGGGTCGCCAGTGCCTTTGCCTCCATCATTCCCACCATTTGTATGCTTGTTGTCTGCTGCAACTCTTCCAGTTTACCTGACTTGGGACATGTACTGAGACCTGCCTGTGTAGCTCAGTGGTCAATGCACTCAGGTGCTATGTGCAGTGGAGCGTGACACGCCTCAGGGGCCGGGTACGAAGCTTAGTCTGTGCACGTCCGCCCTACACCAAAGAATTATTTCAAATAATTCCTACAAACGTGATGAACAGGGAGATTATCCTGGGCAGGAAAAAGAGGGTTTGACGGTGTCCTCTATAATCTGTGACCGTTGCCGACAGCTTGAGTAGCAACGTCAAGGTTGTTAGTCGCGTTGGCGTGGATGAAGCTGAAAGGCATACCTGGCCACTGGCTGGTGCAGCACCAGTCGGAGCCAGACGGGGCTGTGCTACAAATACCCGACAAGCTGCTCACTTCCTACGTATATGTCACGCATACGCTAACACACGCCTACCAATTCCCCTCCTCTGCCTAGGCCAACAATCACACATTTTGGGAAGTTTGCTCCCCCAAAATCGGATGAATCGGCCAGCGCGTAGAACTGGAAAGAGCCTAGACTGGCCTACGTCCGTCCCTGAAGACGGATGTACTTGTTACAGTTTTATTAGAAAATGTCTTGTCTTTCGATTAGTTTGTGTTGCAGTTGAATGCATTGTTCTTGTTAAAATTGTATGTGTTTCTGTAGGAGCTCTGTGTAAAAATCGACATGTTCGTCGAGTAATGTGCGTGAATTACCTATGTGGATTTTGCCTTGAAGGGCCAAACTGCAAATTTGTACAGTAGGTGTTTCTCACTTTGTTGCATTCTGTTGATATACTAATATAGTAGTCAGTCAGATGTTTGTCACTCTGATGCTCTGGTTCTGCTTGTTTTTAATGAAGATTTTGTGTGTGTCATTTGTTTGCATAATAAACAGTCCCAAGTTTGACTTGCCGATAATTGAGACGATGGCGCAGTCTCGTGGCAAACTGACATTGACGTGTCACCGTTGCAATGAAGTTGGCCACAAGGCAATTGCTTGTCCGAGAATGTCTGGCAACGCTTCTATGTCTGCTGGTGACAACTTCAACGTCGCTACATCAGCACCTCAACATTCTTCTCGACCTTACTATTCCGGCTTCAGACATGACCTCCGACCTCTTGACCAAGTCACGTGTTTCAAGGTTATTATTATGACTGTTGACACAGTAGTGAAATCAGGATAACGAATATCATTAATTGTTTAGAACGTTTTCACAGTGAGCAAAATTTAGTCATTCGAACTTGATTTTCCATGTTTTCTGAAGCTAATGGAAGGGTTACATAAGAAACAACTGTTGCTCATCAAAAGTCTGTTGATTTTGTGAAGGCCTTTGCATAGGCGTCTGTGCTGGGTAGGCCACAGTGATTTGAGAGAGTGCCTGGCCTTAGAGGGGCACCTTGGTGCTTTGAGGTGAGGCTGTGCAGTAGTAACCTGGGCATCCAAATAAGCCATGTCATCTGAGAGAAAAGAGGTACTGTATGGAGCCTTGCCACGTACTCCGTTAATGCTGCTTACATCTCACCATTAGTTCATACCATACTATCTTGAGTATCTGTCATGATCCAGACACAAGCTAATTACAAAATAAGACAGTTGTGTAATGTATGCAGACATCCCTGGTGATAGGGGAAAAGTGTATTTGGCTTTGGCCTGGAGAAAAGTGGGCTTCAACACTGAAGCGACTACAAGCCTGGCTGATGTTGCTTCTGTGAAGGAGACAGATAAATGACAGAAAAGTACCCAAACAATTGCCCTGCTACTTTTAAAAGTAAACAGATTAAATCAGATGTTTTTGATTCAATACTATGTTTGACTAATATGTAGTTAGATGAGTCATAAATTAGACTGCAGTTGCTTGAATGTAATTTGATATGTGGATACATTTGTATTTCTTTACAGAACCATGAACTGACGTTTGTTTTAGTGTGGTGACAAAGGACATTATGCCAACAAATGCCCGAAAGGTCATCTTGCATTCCTAAGTTCATCTGTTCAACAGTTACATAATCTTCAGCACCAGATCAACAGTCACAGAAAGCCGTCATTGGCTGAAACACCGAGTCTGCCAATTACGTCCGTTCATTAACTGATTGAACAGTGCCTAAGCTGGTTTTCACACAGGTGTCGTTGTATGTCTCGGCAGTTTGTCCAGCATAAATTGGAATGCAGCTAGTGGTAAAAGTAAAGCTACAGTTAAATCAGTTCCTGAGTTTATTATCATCTATGATGATAGCAAGCTGTAGTTTCAACGCCTGTTTTAACAGTTCTCCCATTGTCCAGCATGCCCTATTTGCCACTGTTAGCACTGCTTGTAATGGGTATGACCGTTGACTATTTTTTGACTGCTGTTAATGCAGTTTCTGTTCTTTGACACACCACTGGAAAGATGGAGAATTACACATGTGACTGTAGTTGTGAAAAAAAAAATATTTCTGACTGCTGAAATGTGGAAGTTGTCACATGGTTGTCTAATATGTTCTTCTGCACGTCATGGTAATTTTGCAGTTATATACTGGGTTGGCCAAAAAACCACCCCTATCATTTCACTCCAATGGTGTTACCATGTTAACAATAGATATGTGACAAAACAGTGGTTTTACTGGTATTTTAAGGTAATCATGTTGTACAAGTAATCAAGTTGTTTTTACTATTATAACTAGCAGAAACCGGATGACTCATTATCATCTACATTTGTGTAAAGTAACTTTGCTTCACCTACATCACACTTTCACAGCAGATTTCTTCAACATTTTCTTAGCACCCTGCTGAGGGCTTTCGTTACTGGACGTGTCGGCATATAGTACCGTTAGTAAGTCTTAAAAATCGCGAAATACTGCCAAAAATCGATGGTTGGGCATATAGATATGCCAAAAATTGAAGCCCTGCATAAGCGTACGTTGAAAAAAAATGCTTCGGTATATTCAGTTAGCATTTTGCAATACGTCAGACTGAAAAGTCTAAATCAATTTAGTAGGGTCATATTTGGGGGTTTCGTGACCATTCTCTCTGAACCTAGGTTTCTCAATGATTTGGCAAGTAGAACCAATGTAAATTAAATCTAGCTCCTATGAACCTCTGGAAATGACGTGAACATTTTTCAAAATGGCGTTTTTCAAGATGGCCGCCAACGCGAAATGAAAAAAAAAATAAAAAAATAAATTTTATCTCTAGTTGCCAAATCCATTGAGAAACCTAGATTCAGAGATAATGGTCACGAAACTCCCAAATATGACCCTACTAAATGGAAATTACACTAAAATAGCACACACAGCTTAAAACAGTACTGGATTTTCACGCAGGATACCATGCCTGTCAGGAGGACTAAAATATAACCGTCTTTTTATCTTATAACCACTAATATAACCAAGGTAAAGAAAACATTTTCGCAAGGCAGTCGACTCACCAGGTACTCACCAGGTGCGGCTGCACCTAGTCATCATCCTTCCACGATGTGTGTCGATATCCAGTTCAGTTCCGATGTCGTGCAGCCATAGGACTTGGGGACCAAATTAGTCCATGAAGAAGTCCATTTTCCAGCGTCGACGCTTCTCCAGGTGGTTTTTAAATGAATTCACAGATGGAGCGTCTACCTCCGCTTGTGTTAGGCTATTCCATCGATTAATCGACCGGTGAGAAAAACAGTGGAGGCGCAGATCACTCCGAACTCCTTTCTTCATCAGTTTCCAGTTGTGACCCCTGGTAACTCCTGATTCGATTCTGGTGAAGAAGTGTGACCATGTAACTGCTGAAAAACCTTTGATCATCTTGAAGATTTCAATTAAGTCGGCTCTGTTACGGCGCTCTTCTAGTGACCGTAAATTCAACTTGGCAAGTCGTTGCGAATAGGGCAAATCTTTTAACTCTGGGAACATTCTTGTGAAACGGTGTTGCACTCTTTCCAACAAAGCTTTGTCCTTAACATAATGTGGGTTCCAAGCCTCTGAACAGTTTTCCATGTGTGGTCTCACCGTTGACTTATACAGTGAGATCAAAACTGCTGGATCTTTAAACTGAATTGTCCTGCTTATAAGTCCCAATATCTGGCTGGCTTTCTTGTATGCTTCTTCACATTGCTGCCTGACCTGACTATCAGGTGACAGTTCATTTTAGGCTTTAGGCTTAGCTCTGCTCAACACTCAACCAAATCCTAGTTCCTGGAACTTCCTGCTAATCCTGCACTATGGGATGGCGGTTTCTTGCCGGTAATCGGTAGGCATGTCACATGTCATGTCTACCCGTTATGTTTTTGGTGTAAAATTGACTTAAATATTCGTAGTGAAGATGGTATGATTAATGAACGCAACAAGAATGATGAATCGAGTTATAAAAGCAATGCTGTAACTTAATATTGTTACAGCAGTTTACCGCACTTATCATAGGACAATGTCGAACAGAGACATACTGTCAAGCTTAAGGCAAATGCATTTTCCAGACTGCGTGCGTTCAGCTCTAGATTATCTCTCGTCCGTCAGTATCCATAAAAGCAGCAGCTGCTCCGTTCCAGCAGGCCAAGTTGAAGCAGTTAATAGCCAGATAGTGTCTGAGTTCATATTCTTTCTTCACGTGAAAAAAGTAAGTAGTTACCGCAGATCGGCAGATGGTCTTTGTTGTCGTTTGCTCTGGCACTATTTACTGGGCGAGACCAGAGGCGTCGGAACGTTCAGAAAAGTGAGACGGCTCATTGTCGCATCCCCTCGCCTCCCTTCCCCTTCCCTCTCCTCCCTTTCCTCTTCACCCTCCTTTCCCTTCCCTCTCTAGCCATTTCATCTGGCGACAATGCGGACAACTTCCACTATTACTTAACAGGTTAAGTTCCACACAAAATCGGAAGGTGTTCTTAACAACTGAACGGCCTAAATGAGCAACGTTATAGGCCTATACGGGCACGGACGACAAATCGACACGGACTGCTTATTTGTCTGTTCATTATTATCCTTATCTGCACTAGCGATACTACGGCTAACATAGATGACAAATGACACATACTTACATTGTCCCTCACATTTTGTCATTTCAACTATTGGCAGTTTGATCCTTAACAAACATTTTTAGTTTAAAAAAAATTCATGCTACGAAACCAAAACGACAACACATGCCCCGGTACTGCATGTGTCGGCCTGTATGCGCCCGCGGCAGGCGTACTATCTGAAGCAGTTACGTGAGATCAATTCACTGTTGGTGTTTAACTGTTTATTCTGTTAATGTCATTGGTGGTTTTCCAGCAAAACTCTGCTCCTACTACTGTTTTGCAATATCGTCCTAATTTCGCATCCGGTTCTCACTGCATAATGAATTTAGTTAGGGGCAGTTTTAAGGAAACAGCGCCCAGAAAGACCGCCGAGAACACTGTAGAACACTGCGATGGTGGTGTTGGTTCGATGGTAGCCAACCACTGTGATGGAAAATAGTGAATTATGACACTTGATTACCGTCAGTGCGGAAGGAAAATAGCGAATATGTGCTCATAAATTTTTGTCTGCACGGACGGAAGATAACTACCGGTATTTATAACTGTAAATTGCCTTCCATGCAGACGGAAAATAGCTAATAAATGACTATAAATTACCTTAATTTTTCTTAATTTTAAAAATTATGCGGTTAATATTTATGAACATTAACTCATAATGCTATAGTGTACATGCTGTGCATGAAGAATTCCAAAATACAGAAGTGATGGTAAATCATGACCGTAAGCTTGCATAGATTAATTTTATGAAATGAATTGTTTCAGATAATGTCAGCTATTAAACCCAGTCTCATCTTGACCCTGACTAATATTTAATCTGTTAATCTTTAACCAGTGTCCATACTCTGCACTCTTACATGACTGTTCATTAATGATAATGTTGAGTTAAATCATGCTGTCTGGTTTACAACAAATGCAGTTTTCAGGCTGCAGTATTCAGGTCTGTCCCATAATGCTGCACGAAGTGCAAAAAACTGCTGAAGTTGCAGCATGTGAGCAAACCTAATGTGGCAGTATACTTCAACATACTTGATTGATACATGTACTATGTAACACGAGACTGAGGTAACTGTGAGAAGTTCATCATCCACGAACACTAACATATTCACATTCTGAGATGACTTTCTGTACTTGATGCTGCATTAGAGACTTTTGTGACGATGCGCTATATAAATCTACATTTACCATTACCATTACACGGAGAAATAATAATTATAATTGCCTGTCACTCTAATACTGCATGCTACTCCCACAGGAAGCTGGACAGCTAGGCAAGGTGGAGCTTTGAAATGTATTCGATTTGCGTTAATTTTTTTCTGCTAATATATTCTAGAATTTTGCACACTTTGGGTAAATAATGGCATACTTTCCATGTTTTGCACCATTGCTGTATATAACATTTTGTGTTTTGTTTTGTGTGGCTAGAAACTGAATGCCATTCAAGAGTTGCAGATTTTAGAGATCATCTTGTTGTTTCTTACCAAGCAAAGCAGTGACACGTGTCGATATACCCTCTTCAACTTGCTGTTTGGCACTTCAATGGAAAATGAATGCAAACTGTCATTATTGTCAAAACTGGTATCAGTGTCTGTTGGTGTTCAGAACACTGCTGTATTAAACTCAACTGCAGTCTGGATGCAGGTTCAAATGTGTTGTGCTATACTTGATGATTAAATTTCACAGATGATTTGTCTTTGTAACAAGGCTTTTAAATTATAGTTTTTTCAGAGTTGCATATACAGTGTACATGACTACAGCTAACGAAGGCAGTGATTTTGTAAGCAGAAACATGTCACTGAAGCATGTAGTTATCACATTATCACTGACACAGATGTAAATAGGCAACTAGAATGGTCAATGTTAATATTTAAATATTATCTGACTGCATTTTTAGTTGCACCTTCTTTAGTTAATATCGTTGTCGATGTTGTCAGCTGTCAGTGTAAATTATGTGTGAGCAGACTCAAGGCTGCAACTCAGCAGCCGTAACACAAGTGATGATGGCTGTTTTACGAGATTATTCTGCACTGTCATTGGGTGCTTCTGCTGACAGCTTGACGCGACTTGCCTCTGTGTCAAGCCACTTCACGTGCAGCTTGCTCACTGCCATCACTTGTACATTAACTTTATCAGGTGTTGTTTGTCATCTGCCAGTATTACTTTATTACTTCACTGCTGGTGGGGGTGCAATGCAAAGTATTGCGATCAGCGTGTCTGTATGTTTGTCTGTCTCAAAAACTACATGTCTAAATTTTGCCAAATTTTGTGTACATGTTACCTGTGGACGTGGCTCGATCCTCTTATGACGGCAATGCATTATGTTATGTACTTCTGGTTTTATGACGTCATTTTCACATATTGGAGCAAATAGGCCAGAAACAGACAGCACGTATATTTCATCTAGTTAGCCAGGTGGCGGCACCAGTCAAACGTGAGATGTCAGACATTGCTTGATCGAATTTGCCACTTGGCAGCTGTCTCCAACTGCATTTTGTTAGCATGTGAAGTCATGCCGTGTTTTGATGTAAGATTTTTGTCATGCATTGCATATGCATATGCAAACGCAATATCACAATTCCGTCTGTTTGCTACAGTGCTGTTTTGTGCTGAAATGCCATAACATAACCTCAGATTTGTTTGCTGTATTCCATTCAAGTTCTCTCATAACAAACGTCTTGGCATCACTGCATTCAGCTACTGCTGCCATTGCCTAGCAGTACCAATCTATGCTAGTGTCATCAGTCCAGTCAGGTGTTAAGAGTGCCTGCAAATTATTTGCATGGGCGAAAACTGCCACCACCTTAACCGACACAAGGCTCAGGTATTGTAGAGGGACTGCATGACATGCTATGTCAGTTGAAATCTTGTCAGCTGCTACACAGTTGTACAAAAAATTGCATTTGAAAAAGTTTGCAACAGGTGTATGACCTTGAAGGTCACTCGAGGTCATAGGAAATGGCATGATTCGTTAGGTCGTATATCACTTCCCATTAGTGGTCTGTAATGTAATAACAGCGTCTCTGTCTTGCACTATTTTGGAGATATTGTCGCTTTTACAGTGTACGTCACTCACACTCACTCACCATGACCTTGAGAATTCCTTCACTTGTATATGACATTTGAAATTACAGGCAGTGTACGCTTTCTCATTCATGTGTAAAACATTTTGTAGTTAATGTGTGCTACATTTCCCACGTACGGGAGTTAGAAAGGTTTCATGCAGGTTAAGTAACCTTGAAGGTCACTCAAGGTTATTAGTATTAGTTCCATTCGGTAGGCCACAATGACGACGATGGCCCAGTGAACTGTACTATGCCAGCCCATACATTACACTTACTATTTTAGTAATAAAACAGCAGAAATTAGGAAACACAAACTGACTTCGGTTTCTCTTCTTTGTAAAGGCTGCCGCTTTTTATTAGCAAATATCAAAATCTTACCTGCAAGTAATATTTTAAGCAGAGAAAATAGCTTTTACATTTATGGCCGGTCTCTTTTGAGCATTGAATTTGCGGATAAAATTTTGATAGACCTATTTGCTGTTTTAAAGTAGCGGCTGTAACAACGAAGAGAAGTCGTCATTTTTTGAATTCAAAAATGAATTGAGATATTACCAGTAGTAGTTCGAATTAGATCAAGTCTTTGTGTCGATCAACTGATAGAATACTCAAATCGTATTGTCAAAGTCTTGACTTGGGGCCAGATTTTTGACGGTGACTTAGCACAAAATATTTGGCGGCGTTCTCGGACCAAACGACTTTACTCGGAAGATCTTAGTCAACTAAGTTGACTTAACGTCAGCGACTCTCAGTACTCTAACAAAAACGTAAATGCTTAATTTACTTATTTACCTAAATATGAATCACGGAAGGCTATGAAATCAGGGATAATTTTATAAACATTACAAATTATGATGATTTATGATGACTTTTTGAGCCAACTGTATATAATGTAATTGACATTTTTAAAAACTATTTGTGAATCCCGTAATCCCAGGGTTGGGGGACGCTTAATCCTGGGATTTCGGGATTGAAAATGCGGCAAATTCTGGGATTTAGGATCCTGGGATTGCAGTTCCTAGCCATGGTTGCCAGTCATTTGTCAGTGATGTAGAGCACTCTCAACAATATATATATTTATCTGTTGATTAGCAATACTGTCAGTGACCTTGAGTGACTTCAGTCATTGACTTTCTAGTAGGAGACTGAGAACAAAATTCATCGTTTTTTGACTTTGTGGCAAACTTTCAGATGTTATAAACAAAAAATTTGTTTGAACATAGAATAACAAATGCACACTTCTTTATGTCACCTGACCTTTTACTATTGTTAGCACTGCTGGGCATGTCGTAAATGGTGGTTATTGTTTTAAATTTGATTGTTTATTGCGTGACTGTACCAAAAAGATAGTGCTTTAAATATGTTGTCGGAAGCAGGATGTTGAAACTCGTGCAGCAAGGTAAGAATATTTGTGAAATGTCAACTAGCCAGCTGTGTTCATTTAGTGATAATGCTTTTTGAGTTTTGTCACATGCACACATTTTGCATTACAGTAGTTGGCATAAATGATAGCTAGACACTTACTGAAGGGCTGTGTGGTGTAATGCAGGAGTAGGAGACGTCAAGACTGGATGTCGAAAGCCATGTCTGACACGCCCACTGCTGGAGCTTATTTGTACTTGGCTGATGAAAGACCCCCAACTGTGTCTTGTATCATTACGTCACAGTCAGGCTGCAGCTGCAGGAGCTGAGGCACAGCGAGCCACGCTGTGGACGTCACCGACCAAGCCAAATACACAGACACCTGTCCCAGGCCTCATTAAATGGTGCACTAAAGCTCCACTGGTAATGTTTGTGATTTGTTGTGTATCAGTTCATTATCGTGCAGTTAATGCATTAATTGTTAAAGTTGTGACAACCTGCCCCAGAATTGTAGATTATGTCTTCAGTCAGTCTCTGTATGGCTTACATGCTTACGTTGTCTGCAGTTGGCAGTGAACTCTTCTCTCGAATGTATTGTGGTATTACTACATTGTGTCTCGGAATGAATCCACAACATTTTTAGCTGTTACTTGAGCAATCACTATCCAATTTTTACCCGTATGGCGCTAGCCATGCATGGGTATTAGCCGTCGTCGTGTGTCTGTCACACGCCGGTATTGTATCAAAATGGCTAAACATAGGATCATGCAAACAACGCCACGTGATAGCCCAGAGACTCTGGTATTCTGACGCCAACAGTGATTAGTGGACGACCCCATTCCCCCAGAAATTTGCCCTCAAAGTGACCTACCCCCATTTTCAACACCACGATTTCGACCAATATCTGCTCATAGTGCCTCAACCGTGAGAGCTGGTGAAAACAGTTCAATTAGAGGCAATAACTAATAGAGGCAGACGTGTACACGCTTTCCAATGAGCCATAGTTGAACCGTGTATGTTATCCCCAAGTCCCCCCAAAGGGTGGTACAAAACGCGATTTTGCTGTTTTTGCCAGTAAAATTCAACTTCTGTCGAAAGAAGTCTGCTACAAAGTTTCTTTGTGTGAAAATTTCCAGTGGCAACGTTGTCCATAGATGGATTGCAGTGACGTCACCATCTACCTAAAATTTGCACTCAAAGTGACCCACCCCTTCGGAAAACGCCGATTTCGACATTTTTAGCTTAATATTTCCGCAGCCGTGAGAGCACACTAAAAAGTTCAGTTATCACTAATAGGAAGTCGATAATGCACTTTCCATCGAGCCATAGACGAATCCTGTGCATTACCCCTAAGTCCCCCAAAGGGTGGCTCAAAACGAGAATTTTTACATTTGGTGTTGCCTTTCATTTCTTTGTTGCAGGTAATCGTAGACACTTCAAATTTGGTATGTGTGTTGAACATAGCAAGTCCCAGCCTACATATGACAAACCGTCCCTCAAATGGGCATGGCCATGTCACGTGACCCATTTTCAATTTTTAGTTCCCCTAAGGTATCTCTGGACTGGCTTAAGCTAGAGACTTCATATTTGGTGTGCATGTTGATCAGGTTGTGCAAGTCACAGCCAACTGATGACAAACCATCCCTGATAGGGGCATGGTCAGGTCATTTGCCCCATTAAAAAATTTTTGGGGCTCCAATCATATCATTGGAACAGCTGAACCTAAGTTTGTCAAATTTTGTACACAGGTAGGCTATATCAATTCTAACAACAGGATGACATATCACCCACAAAAGGGGCGTGGTTATAGTCATGTGACTGTTTTAAAATGTTGCCATTTGCCTCGGTGCAGCGCGTCACGTGGGTTTGTCAGCGACAGCTGAGCTACTTGTAATAATTTTTGGCAGAAATGTTACATAGAAATTAAGCATTTTCCCATGTCACTGATTAATACTTCTGCGGTACCTGGTAAAACACAGAAACGTGGAAAACACATCTTTTCATTTCACTCGCCCCGTGTGGGCTTGGGGCAATCCCTCTACCTTATCCCTTCATTTCCTCACCTCCTGCTCTATCTTTTAGTATCTTTTACTTTCCCCTTTTCCCTTTCTTACTCGCTTCGTCTATTTTATTGCTTTTCTATTTCTTCCCATTCCACCAGAATACCCCCACTCCGTTTCCAGGCTGGATGTCATAGGAGGCGACTAAACCTGGCGTTATTTTTTGTGTTATATGTATTTTTAATTAAGGATGCATGCTTGTTTTTGTCATGTTTGATTTAGTTTTGTCTTGCGGTGTGATAGTTGTCTCCCCCTGTTGTAAGTGCTAGCATAATAACTTAAATGAGCCTCTTGATCCCTTTTCATTTTGGGTGGCTGCTGAACAAAAAGGCAGCCAGGGTTGAGGTTAATACATCACTGGCTTTCCTTCACTAGCTCTCCACCCCTGACCTTTGATCGGTGATATAGCCATATTTGTGGTGAAAAGGGACGTTATACTCCCAACTAACTAACTTCTCATTTCACTGACGTGCTGTGTTACTGCATTGCCAGACTTCAGCCAGTCACTGCTTAAGTTTATCATTGTTGTTGGTCCACGTCTCATGCTCAGATTGCTGCATGACTGGTCAAGTCATGTAGTCAAGACGGTTCATGTCACGGCTGTTTGGGACCACATCTCAGGAAAACAATTTAGGAGTTTTGCTTACGCTGGTGTGCTGTTCTGCCAAAAGACAACTTTGTCATTGGTGATATGTTTGATAGCAGGTAACATTTGTTGAGATACTAGGATATCCCACTAGTACAGGTTCAACTACAAGAAGCCAGCACTCACATGAGTGCAAAGACCCACGCCGGTAATGCTTTTGTGACTCGTGGCCTTCGATGTTTTGACCCCAAGATAAATGGATTTACAGGACTCATCATGAAGCGTTTATGTGTCAAGTTTAATGATACAATCTGCGTTGTTTTTGAGATATATTGCAGAAAAATAGACAGACAAATGGAGGTAAAAAACTAAAAAAAAACTGCCGCCGCGACCGCCGTCGGCGTGGGTAATGTAGAAAACTCCACTTTCATATTGTGACTGATGAACGTTGAGAGTGTGCAGTGTGCATAACAGATGGCCGGATGCTGTACTCCCTTTGTAGATACTGTTTGGTGTGCGTACACCTAGCCATTGTGCAAATGAAGGGTGTTTCAACTGTGAATGGGTGATAATTTCACTGTTAATTTTATGAGTGTTGGCAAAGCTGTATACATCATTTAAGTGAAAGGTGGGATTTTCGTGTTTAACGTTTTGTCAGGTAGTGCAGAAGCATGAAGCACACGTTAGGTGAGGTGGGAAAATAAAACAGCATTTGCCTAATTGCTAAGTAACATATCTGCCAAAAATTATTAAAATCAGACAGCTATGGCTATAGTAAGCACAGAAATGAGAACTGTGAACCAGTGCAGAAAATTCTGCAGTACAGCTGTCCAGCACGAGAGTGTTGCGGATCTGTTAGGTGGCATGTCAAAGTGTGCACGGTGAACAGAGTGCTGTGGATGTGTTAGGTTTCAGGTCGAAGTGAGCCGAGTGCTGCTGGAGACGGTGGTAGCTGGACGTCTCTGTGGTCACAGCTTCACCTCTTCATCCTTCAAACACTCACAGCCTTCTCATCATTGCCAGGATCACAGCAGCTAGAGCTGATCACTCTTGCTGACATGAATCAAACTGTGAAGGATCTTGTAGCATTAGCTCATGTGTCCCATCATCAGACGTCACTGGCTGTTGATCGACTTGTACAAATCCTTCAAGTTGCACTGGCAACTGGAGCTTTTCGTTGTAGTTTAGGTGAGAATTAGTGCATTTTTGTGTCTTTAATATTTAGTTTTTTTGGCTAACATGAATAATTATTAGCTTAAAATTATTGTTTCATTGCTAATTTGTTCCATTATTACAAATGGATGATGCACTTTAAAAGGTACCACGGCAAGGATGAAACTCATGCACTGGATTATATATTTTAAAATGGTAGTGACAGATCTAAATATTCTTATAATTTGTTGTTATTTTTGACGTTTTAGAGCTTTGGCTTTATACAATATTAGGTACATTGTATGCAAATTTTTCTATATATACTGTCTTGAGATGCTGTGATTTATGTTAATGAGCATGTACACATTCTTGATACTGGTACTGAAAAGCCACCAAATGAGAGTGAATGAGTTACAGTAGTGGTTGAAGAAAGTATAAGGTCATATCAGTGATTTCTCTGGTTGGCATAAGGATGGACATCAGGCTGCACAAACATTCGGTACTGATGACTCTTAGGTGAACTAGAGTTCACTGCTTGAACGTCACCTGGAAAATGGTCGTTAAACCACTGTCTGTCTGTGTGTCTATGTGTTGTTGTTGCCTGCAAATGTTGTAGGAGATTTGCGTGGTATATGTCGTCGATTGCCACCTTGCAGGTCAGCTACTGTAGATTAAATCAAATTAAAAACTTTGTGAACAGTCACTTCATTCTTATCACCGTGCACGATGCCCTGTGTGTGTGTGCTGTCAAAATAATTTCTGTCCATTAAACTTGTATGTTATTGTGCTAACATTTTATTGTGATTGAAATTGATCAGTTAATTTCGTGAATCCTGAATTAATTCATTTATACAAATTCAGTAGCAGTGATATTTTAGTTACAAAAATCATTTTCAATTTTTTCATATTAGTTTTGGTTTAGTTTTCAGATCAACCATTTTTATTTTATTTAGTTATAGTTAACTGGAAGCAATCATTTTAGTTATTATTTAGTTTTCAATTCATTTTAGTTTAGTT
>Ga0209780_1001056_pt1 | contig 17205 bp, 8 predicted proteins | sample WorMetexBAHAMAS2_FD_187384 | JGI IMG/M metagenome (GOLD analysis project Ga0209780, IMG submission 187384) | Marine gutless worms symbiont microbial communities from Max Planck institute for Marine Microbiology, Germany - Inanidrilus exumae... | ecosystem: Host-associated > Annelida > Digestive...
GTGTAGACGGGATGCCAAGGCAGCATGTGATCAGATGGTGATCGGAGAAGCTGACCGACGAGACAGACAGTTGAGACACCAGACTGTTGCTGACGTCGACGTCGTCGTCCCGTCCCTGATGGCGGAATCTTGAGAAATGTAGGAAGGCCAAAGGTATTAAAGGTATGAAGAGAACGGGTTGGATCACAGGCGCCAGCAAGAAATGAAAAGTAGGACGGCTGAGGACATGGCGAGGGCATAGTGCGAGCCTATAATGGGGATCTGTGGGGCAAAACACCCCAGCGGGGTCCAGGCAGAGCCCCTGGTGGGGGTGTCAAAAAGCCCCCCCCCCTGAAGCTGGAAACGTTTGAGCTTGCAGACACAGACACAAAACAGAGGGAAAAATCTGTGAAAATATGGATATTTTGGACAAGAAGCTCAGCTCAGGTTGAACATGACTCCACTGTTTTTGCCAGAGATTGGTTTTCACAAAACCAAACCTGACCTGAACAAACTCCTGAAAAGGGGGCTGGTTAAAGAAAAGCAGAAAGTAATAGTTGTATCAGTAGGTGTAAACCCTAACTCAGCTAACTGGCATGAGATATTCCACGACAAACTTATGTACCAAGTCAGTACAGCTCAGGGTGACCACTCTCCAGACACTGTGAAATTCCCGGACATTTTCCCAGCTTTGCGGCACTCCTGTCCCATGTTATGTTACTCCCATTATGCATTGTCACTGTTACCGTTACAGTATAAATGTCAGTGCATATTCTATAAAAACGTTCACGATAATTTAATCTGCAAAATACCTAAAATAGCCTGCAGCAGTCTATTAATCACTGGTGTAGCCCAAGATGTGAAGTTAACAAGCAATAAACTTTTCTCTGACAAGATTTTTCTCTTGAAATTTCCCTGACTTTTGGTGAGTTCCCTGACAGTTGGTCACTTTCCCTTATATTTCCTGGTTTTCAAGACAAGCGGTCACCCAGAGAGCTCTGTTTATGCAGTTTGAAGTGAGGTTTTTCACATAACAGTTTCAGTGACTTTTGTTTATGTCTGGGATGCACTCAGTTGAACTCAGTACAGCCTCAGTATGGAGCAGTCAGTATATGGCTGCTCAACCCATAAGGTTTTGTCCGTCCATCCAAAAAAGTTTCTTTGATTTCATTGAAATTTGGTATGTAGGTAGAGGTTGACGAGTGATGCATGACGGTATGCAGTATGCCTCGATCCAAGGTCAAGGTCACGAGCCCCTGAAAGTCGAAAATTCGACTATTTTCAACGGCTATCTCCTCCCCTGGCAAATGACCATGGATTCTTAAATTAGGGGGCAATACCTAAAGCTTATCGGGGCTGGATTTTTCATTTTTGTCCGAGTTTTTGTGTCACGTGACTTTGAAGTTGGCAGTAACAACAGTTGTTACTACAAATTGTAACGACAATTATACACAAGTTACTGCATAAAAATGTAGTATTGCTTTTACGGTGAAAATGAAGATGCATGACCTAGCTATTGACACACGACCTAGAAAATAATTCCATACCGAGGGTGCAACAGTTATGAAGAACTGCGATCCATTTGTGTTTGGTCCAGCATTTGCCATGCTGACCGTGTACGGCCGGTCGTGTCGAAGTGATGGGTGGAACTCATCCTCAAATTCTCCTCCCCAGATACTCTCACCTCCAGTCCCATTACCTGCATCAAGCACATTCAGATCAACTGTATACTATCCACACATAAAATATGATACAGCAAAACGTGCACTGGTTAACGGCCATCTTCCAAGTGAACCTGGGTTACCTGGGTGCCCCTTTCCTTTCAACAACAGTTCAGTTGTTATGAAAGAAAGCCTTTAGTAATAACCGGCACAGTCCGATGCCATTCCAGTCACCAAGGTAACACTGCCGGTGAACTGAAAGAACTAGACACTGAGCTGAACCAGAATAAATTAGCCCTGTACGGGACTGGCGGTCGACTCCTACTTACTGACAACTTCAAAGTCACATGACACAAAAACTAGGACCAAAAACCGGCCTTGAAAAACGTCAGGTATCATGCCCTAATTTAAGAATCCGTTGTCATTTGTCAGCCCCCATTAAAAATGGGGGAGAAGATAGCCTTTGAAAACAGCCGAATTTCCGACTTTCAAGGGCTCGTGACCTTGACCTTGGATCAGGTCATACTGCATACTTTCATGCATCACTCATCGACCTGTACCTACATACCAAATGTCATTGAAATCGAAGAAACTTTTTGTAGACGGACGGACATACGTAAGGATGGGCGGATGGACATTTGAGGCCCACTTTATCAAGTCGACTCGGACTACTGTCCTGATCCGCCAAATGGCTGCTGAGGGAGGGATGTAGTGATACGACAGCAGTGACCTAACACCAACAATTTGAAAAAATTTGTACATATCATCACCGAATACTACATCATGCTTTCAATTGTGAGGCCAATCGCTATCATGCAAGATGTGGACAGTGGCAACGTGAAGCTTTGTTACACCTTGTGCAGACGTTTGTGTTTCCAATCCATCCCCCTGACTCTTGGTTGCAACTGCTGATATTATCCATCGTCCTCATGGTTTTTGAACACAATGTGATGTTGCATGATATGCAGACTGCAATAAGTAGTGCAAAGAACAACAGTACTTTCCGAAATAAATAACACATTGTGCAAAACCTTCATTCAGTGTCTTGAACAGCAATACTAAAAGCAGTATTGGATTGACTGATTAATTGAGTTAAGGTTTTATGTCCCACCCAGCAGAAAATAAGTCATTTCGGAGACGTTCTTCCCAGCCAATCTCTTGGCTTAGTACAGAAAAACGAAAAAAAAAATCTCAACAAAAGCAACATGCATCCTTAACAACATATACTACAACATAAAATTAACACAAAAAACTAGAGCCAGGTTTGGTCATCTCCTTGGCCCGGAAATGGAACGGGTCTATTCTAGAAGGAGTTCGATAAGTCACGAAGTAAACGAGTACGGAAGTAAATAAGTAAAGAAGAAAGTAAGGAAGGAAGTTAAGTAAACAAGCAAAGAATTTATGTTGTGCTGAAATCAAATGAATCCGGGTGCATTACCGCCCTGAAGCCTGTACCAGGCATGCAGCATTGGAACTAACAGTTACCAGCACATAGTATTTATGTTTAATATCGTCCATGTCGTATTTGTTTAAGTACATACTAACATTTGAATGCCTGCTGCCAATATTGAGTTTTTCAAATGTTGAGTCCAAAATCTACTCGGCAAAGTGCTGCCTATGGAATGCACGTGGAATGCCATGCACTACACAGCATGAATACACAAAAAGCAGACAAGTGTCGAACCTAGGGGATCACCAGTTTGTATCATGAAGCCTTTGATGACTCGGTGAAATACGTGCCCGTTGTAATAACCATTGCGGCTGTGAACGCAGAAATTCTCCACTGTCTTTGGACACCTGCAAACAATGGAAATTGTACAGAAGTGAAAACAGTACTAGTCATCAAATCAATGACTTTTAGTTTACTATCCAGACTGCATCGAAGCCATAAGGATACCTACCAGCTACTTTTATTACCAGTTAACAGTCTGAAAATAGTTTTACAGGTGACAAAAAACTGCTTACTCTTTTGCAAACAACTGAATGTGTATATCTCCCATGCTTGTGTGGAGAACTACAGCATCTGATATTCTGGTGTAGGAAGTGTCCTAAAACAACAATTAAACAACAGCGGTATTACTACAAACTGTAGAATGTACTATAACTATGGTTGATCATAAAATGTACAGACTTATAACAAGTGGTCAAAGAATTATGATGAAAGGCCACATTGCAGGGGGCGCCAGATTTTTCACAGGGAACAATGTACATTATACATGTCAACCTGTGTTGGCTGGCAACCCCAGTTAAGAACCGGAGCATTCTGTTGGAGCAGTTTTAATGCCCGCATGCCCTTGCTGATGGCAGCTACAGCAGAGTTCTCAATGGTGTTATGTACACCGTCTCCGTACCATACAGACAGACACATATGATAGTAAAGGAGCCATGAACCTGTGTAGCAGACATGAGCTCTTCCTTGGATGGTTTCTCATTGAACACGTCTCGATCGTTATCACCACTGAAAGACAAAATCACAAACATGTTTCACACTATCACCGATTTGTGGTACAAGCTATGCACGTTGCAACAGTTTCCATACAGCATGTCTGTTGTACTACAGTGTGCAATGCTATTAAATTCTGCTCTTGTCTGGTATTTCAGCTTATGTCTGCTTGTGACCTCGGCATCATTATTCATTATAGACAGTCAACTATCGCATGGTGCATACTGCATGCCCATAAAGGCCAGGCAGCATATCACATCTAGATAAATGAACTATATGTCCATGTTTAAATCACAACAGAAATCCGGATAACGATTACCAACCCTAGCTTTTACACCGACCGATATTCGGCACCGGTACCGTGGTGGCATGTCAAAAAAACACCACCACTGACAGAGGAGCAAATTCCTGCCACCGTAACAACACTAATAACTAGTGCAGATATTAATAAGAGAAAATTACAACGACAGTAGCATTAAGTTACAATTGTAGATGAATTTATCAACATCTTGCCTCTTTGTGTCATCAGGTTCTCTGGTTGTAAACATGTAAAACCGATTCTTTTTGATTGCTGTACAGAACAGGATTGGATCAAACTGGACGCCTTTGAGTATTGGATTGTCGGAAGCCACCATGTCTACGGTAATGGCCGCTTTTGGTCGATTGGCAGTTCCCTGAAATAGGGACACTTGAAGAAACCGCGCGTTCTCTCCTTTGCCAAGCATGCGAGCACATCGGTTCGTTTTCACGTTCACAACTGTATACAAGCAGTAAACTTCAGATTAATAAATCAGTCTATGAAAGCAAATCTATATGGCGCCGTAATATCTCAGACGAATCAGAAGCACAAAAGTCCACAGGTTAGCATACCAGTAAGTAATAGGATTAAAATCAAGAAGCAAAACTCTTGACCATAAAATTTGGCTTTTAAAAACGTTTGATCGTCATCTAATCTTATCTAATCAAGTATTACATCTTCAAATGTCGGCTGCAAAAACCGGGTAGCAAACACTTAACTACATCAAGTACCGGTACATCATTATTTTATATTTGAGCTAAACAAATTAACGACCTAATCTTTAAACAATCAAGTCTTTAATAACAAATATCAGCAACAGCACCACATTAATAAATAAATGCTTTCTTTGCAGCAGAGCTACCGGAAGCCATTTTTCTTGGTTAGATACGATTGTAAAAATAGTATGGTACTTGAAATATTTGTTTTATGAAGAAGATATAGATTGTTACTGAGGTTATATTGTGTACAAATATAATGGTTAAAACACAAGAAGTATAATAATCTAATTGTTTTTTCTATCTTTAATTGACACTAATAATTAGTCCTGAATTTTTTTTTGAAAAGTCAACTGTTACATTCCTAGTTACTAGAGCTAATGTTTATCGATATTAGTACCTAGACACTAAATAAATGCCAGTGGTACCTTTAATTCCGAGCATCGTTGCGTAGATTACGAAGTTGCCACTCTGGTCAAACACTGCAAATCCAAATAAATATTAGTAAACAGCCAAGAAAGCAAATAACAGATACCAACTGCAGAAAATAAAAATTCCCAATGCTTGTGCGGAAGCTACGTAAATTTAGCACCGACATATTCGACATTGCATTATAGCATGTGCAGCTAAATGCTTTTCCACATTAATTAAGGAGATCAGTTATTTATTAGCATGAAAAATGGATGCCAGTAAATATACTGAAAATATATCAGTGGCTCGATAATGAATACTGACATTCAGATAAAAACATGCTAAATAAAGTACATAACAGGTACAAAAAACTCGAACTCATAAACTCACATTAATGATAATACACAAGTGCAGCAGTAAGATTAGCTTTGCTGACTTAGCGTAATTCTGGACTACTTAAGCGTAATTAAGGTGCAAAAAGCGTAATCATTATGCCGAAAGCGTAATGGTTGGCCGCCCTGAAATAAATTATATGTAAATTATATAATAATTATATAGAACGCCTATGATGTATTAGTAAAGAAATGCATGGCACATACAGTCTGAACACAACAGTCATTAAAATCCTAAATATCACAACAGTAATAAAATAATTAAATCAACTTATGCCATGTGCAATCACAGCCTAACAACAGCGTAGTGAAACAGCATACCAATGTTACACAAATTGAAAACTTCGGATTTCTCCAGATCTCTCTCTGTTGCCAGACGACGGCCAAACTCCATGTTGGACATCTGCTGCTTCATCTGGAATTAACAAACAAAACGTATACAATTCGCAACAAGTCACTAATTGCAGTTAAGAACAGTGACTAAATACTTTTTCGAAGACAATAAATATCCACATACCTGACGAGAATGAAATAAAAAATGTGTACCTGCTGTAGCTCAGAATAGTGCTGCAAAGACTCATTGAAGACCTTCGTCATTTTGCCCGATGCAAACCGAAATATGCGGACCTGCAAATATTTACAATATGTTTAAAATACAAACAAATAATGAATGAAGCGAATATCTTTTTAGTATGCAGTTCTAAAATACAACAACATTCACTCCAGGCAAGCGCAAACGAGCACTTTCAACAGCATCAATTTTCTACTCCAAAAAGAATAGTACGCAGACCTTTCTGTCTTTGGCCAGTGTCGCCATGAGTTTCCCATCTGGTGAATACGAAAGTCCAGTCGGACAAGTTTGACACTTCGTACACACATACACAATGAAAATTACATCAAACCATGACTACGACTACTGTCTGTAAGAATATGGGCGTTTTATAAACGTCGGCATAATTTTGGCTCTATGACATTACTCACACAACAACAACTCAGGACGTCACAGTGAAAACTGATTGCTGGTCGCCTGGGTCTACAGTGTCTTAACAACTGAGCCACCGCTGCTCTATTACACAGTGCTGGCAGCAACAGTGTAACTTACTATTTAAGTACTACTGGCAATAGCTGGATATATGCAATATTTAAAATAGTATTTCAACTGCCAATAGCAGGCTATTTAAAATCTGATGATCGTAGAAACAAATCTTCACTTAGACTTTAATAACACAGTACTGGTACATCACCCTGTAATTGTGTCATACACAGCAGTGAATAAATAATCTATTTATAAATACCATTTAAACAGTTGTCACGTAAAACTATTTAAACAAGATGCATGGCAAAGCACAGCGTGAGCTCGCTTGGCATTCAGTTGTTCTAGACTGTAAGCTCGTGTCACTATATAACACGTGCCAAAATCCATGCGGTAAGGCTGGCAGTGTCTCCCAATGCGAAAATTTAGGGAGTGGGCAAAAACTCACCAACCGTTCTCAGCCGTTTCACCAAATTTGGGGCATGTAGGGGAGTATCTGTAGATTGACAAATTTCTTTCCAATTGTTGATATCATGTTCCACTGCAGAGATATGTTCGGTCAAAGTTCAAAGTCGGTCCCAAAAAACGCTTTTTGCCCCCTAGCCAGTGCCTGGGCGAGTTTGGACCAAATTTTACAAATAGAAGTCATAAGTGAATATGTGTCCAAGTTTGGTTGAGATCCATTCAGTCACCTCAGAGATTAGACGTCAAAAAAACTACAGCGGTAAAATATAAGTCAGTTAAATACCTTCTTACTATTTAAATGGTATTTAAATACTATTGACTATATCAATAGTAATGACACTGCTATTACAACATGTGTAACAAATTCTTACCTTGGCAAATTCATAGAGGTCGGTGTCGGTCTTGTATTGCCAGCTGACAGTATGTGGAAACTGGTATTCATGCCCTGGCCCGGTCCAGTACTCCAGCATGCCACTTGAATCCACTGACACCACTGTCTCAAATGTCGAGTTGAACTACAATTGTATCACACTGGAATATCATAACACAATTACATCTGTCAACCCAACTCTATTTAGATTTTCCATTTCAACCGAATTGCTTACAGAAATCAGGCTCATGGCAAATGAAAAACCTTAAAAATACAACACATAAACGAAAGATAGCAACATAAACATATGCGCAATTAATGGTTATAAAATCAAAGTACTGCTGTACAAAAAATGCTAACCACAGGGTGATGTGAAAAACCCTGGCCAATGGCCACCGTGAATTGAAAATGTGCCAACTATCTCACGAGGTAGCATGTGTTTAAGGTGTGCTGAGATCTTTTTGATGACAATTTTAGTTTCAAAATGTCAAAAATCAGCTGACGTTTGACGAAGGTATGATATCAGTAACGTGGGAACTTTTTGACTGTTTTTTGTGCCATTCTCCCAGACTCTAAGTTACTGGACAAAGCATTCCAACTTGGAACACATACATGGCAGTAAGCTTTTAAGTATGTACAAAGTAAAATCCAAAATGCCATTCCATCACTTGTTGAAAGCGCCGTTAAACTCCACCCATCACATGTTACCACCTGTTATAAGTATGGTGTCAAATGTTGCTGGCTGAACAACTATCTCGCAGTTCAAAATGTTGCAGTATAAAAAGAAGTCACACATCAGCTGCTTGTAGATTTGCAAAGTGCTTCACGTAGGACACACCACTATTAAGGTGAACAGGTACGACTCATAGTAACAAAGTATCACCCAGTTTTACCTGCTACTCACACACTGAGCCACACCTGCCATTATTTCCCAGCCACACAGCATCACTGCACTTGGTCGATTGGGATATAAATGCCCCTTTCAGCACAAAAATATCAGGGACAAGTCTTGGGTGGAGATATAGTTCCGCCAGGGTAAGGATACAAGGATAGCCAATGATACAGTAACCTCCCAACCTCGTTGTCCTTTTGTTCAGCGATGACCAAAATGGGAAAGGATACGGGAGACTCATTTAAGTTATTATGCTAGTGCCTACAACTGGGTGGAAACTAACCAACCACCACAATACCTATTTATCAGTTTAATGTGATATCTTGTGTAATTGCTGTTCTTCAGTTCCTATAACATATCATTGCCTAACGACTCTTGTTGTATAATATATTTTCTGTGTTGGTCTGGCTTTGGAATGCGTCTCTTAGGTAAAACCCACCAGAAGCATCCAGGGGACCTCTCGCCCACCGTACCAGACATGCCCCTCCATCCCTTATCACTTCAGCCAGTAACCAATTATACTGCTTGATAACAGACGCACATGTTTGAGAACAACTTGCCGTGGTTCACTCACGGATGTGTTCAAGGACAGCATCTTCAAAGCCAAGGCCAGACCTGTTCGAGGTTAAGGCCATGGCCAGACCATTACGAGGCCAATGCCGAAATTTGTCCTGAGGTGTCCTCGGGTATTAGGCCGGTCTTTGAGGACCCCATCCCATTTACACACCGAAGAATATATAATACTAAACAGCAGAAACTCTCTAATCACCAGTTATCGTAAAGCTTACCACATTTCACTGACAACTGTTAGATTACCTAACATCTCCAGTCAAGTGGTCACACCCAGTTTATGCAAACAGATGAGTGACATGATATGACCTGTCAACGTGTCAAAAGAGAATTAATACACACGTTCACGCTGGACAATATTACCTTCATCATCACAACTGGACTACTGTGCAACTTGTCAAACGTATGAAGAATGTCGCTGGATCCTCGGCCATCATAGACGTGAATGCTGCTACCATCTCTGTCGGCTCTGATCACATTAACATAACAACACAGTGGCACATGCACAAAATGAATAAATGGCACAGTGCTGCTCAGTGGACATCAACAAGTTCTATGGTTATTGCTACTACTTCTTTCATTTTTCATTTAACTGGCCTGGCTTTTCACAGTTCTACCGTGTTATTACTGTTATTATTATTATTACTACCTCTGTAAAACACACAGTCATCCAAGGGCTTTATGTGTTTGACTGACTGACTGAGTTAAGGTTTTACGTCCCACCCAACACTAAATAGGTCATTTTGGAAACGTTCTTCCCAGCTAATCTCTTGGCTTAGTACTGAAAACTAAATCAAACACAACAAAAGTGAACATGCTTCCGTAACAAATAACAATACATACTACAACATCAATTTATCACAAAAAAACTAAAGCGAGGTTTCATTGCCTCCTATGACCTATGGCCTGGAAGCAGAACGGGTCTATTCTGGGAGGAGTAGATAAGTCAGGAAGTAAATGACTAAGGAAGAAAGTATAAAAAAGAAGAAAATAAGGAAGAAGTTAAGTAAAGAAACAAATTTATGCAGTTCCAAAATCAAATGAATGACAGTGCATCACTGTATGGAGCCAGTAAAGGGTGGGCCTTCTGTGCACTGTGTCAGCAGTGTATATACAGTTAATTACCAGCTGTCTTGATTGATTAGTTAATTGTCAAGATAGCTAAACAGCGTCTTCAGTTGTGTCCTAGAAGTCTCCATATGCAGAGAGATCAGCTGTTCAGTATTGGCTGGGTCTCCCTATAGCAAAAATATGCAACTAGTTGAGCAGTTTATTCAGGAGAGACGCCCTACCTGTGACCGGTGACCCAACCACCGGCAGCAAATCACTGCAAATGCTATAAAGAAGCTCCCAGAATACTATTCAAATAGTCTCTGTTGACCTGCCAGACTAGGCCACAGAAGGCCAGGCAAGATGTGGCTCAGATCAAAAAAAATGTCAATATGTGACAAAACTTGGCCCAAAAGCCACCACAGTGTGCTACCAATCATATGTATTACATCAGAATCAACATGGACATTATCAAGGAAATTATCTATGCCATTCATTGCAACGTCTTTTTGTAGACTTCACACACACAGAAGATCAGGTAAATGGTACGAACAGTGCAAGAAATGCAAAATGATAAATCTTAAATAAGTTAATCATTAAGTTAAACCTTAAGGTCAGTCTCCAAATCACAAATGCACACAGATACAATGATGGTACATTCCGTCTGAAAAAGTAAACCCTTCCTTTTTCGCAATAACTTTGGCAGAAAAATAGCTTATTAAACTTGCATCATAGTGGTATGCAGGTTGGTTGGTTGGTTGGAAGATTAACGTCCCCTTACAGCACAAAAATAGGCCATATCGGAGACAAGGTCTTGGGTGGAGATTTAGTTCTGCCAGTTTAAGGATGGCCAACGATACAGTAACCTCCCGACCTCATTGCCTTTTTGTTCAGCGATGACCCAAAATCAGAAAGATAGGGGAGGCTCATTTAAGTTATTACGCTAGTGCCTACAACAGGGCAGCAACTAACCAACCACCATAAGACCCATTTATCAGCTCAATGTGATATCTTGTGTAATTGCTATTCTTCAGTTCCTATAACATATCAGCGCCTAACAACTCTAGTTGTATAATATCTTTTCTGTGTTGGTCTGCCTTTGGAATGCTTCTCTTAGGTAATATCTAAAAGAAGCATCTGGGGAACTGCCCAGCTATGGTACCAGACCTATCCCTCCACCCACAGTACACTAGGAAAGACTGCCTACCACATATATCGTTTGTGTAATCACCATATGTACCATAAAACAACAGCAAACATCACTTCAGCAAGCAATCACCTAAGCATATTAGTTAAGACAATTAACACAAAGTACTGTCATAGTCAAGACCAGACAATTAATGTAGCTAACGAATTTAATGTTAGTTAGGATACCTGTTTATTATGGCACAAGTACATCCATCTTTATGGACTGACATATATCCACACATGCCAATCCTACGTCCACATGCTGCGCGAACTTCATAGGCACGTCATGGAGTCACCAAATGGAACATTTATCGTTCTTCACACGCTGGCTGATTCGTCCGATTTTGGGCTTCTTGGGAGCAAAGTTCCCCAAAATGGGAGATTCCCTGCCCAGGACGCCCATGAAGCGCCTTGCACAATTTGACACTCCTCGGCCGAGAAATCCATAACCGTACAAACAAACAAAATTACAAACAGTAAACGATATATACACATAACGGCATATTTGGAAATAAAGACATGAAGAATGACTTGTACTTTAGTAAAACAGAACAGACATTAGTGAAGTGGCTCATCAGTGACAATACACTGACTGCACAGACAGTGAATAATAGAAACGAATAATCCCACCTGGGCATAACAATCAGTTGATGAGCACTGAAAGCATCTAACATAATGGATTAGCAGTCAACATCAATGATGAATACCAGTCACTTACACAGCAATAGCTTGAACAGCATCACCGGGCGAGCAAACCCAGCAGCAACAGCGGCCAATGTACGTCAGTTTTATCATGTTTATCATATCTGTGCACATACACGATACTGTAACACTACAAATAACTAGTTTTGGCATGATACATTGCATCGTATCGAATATCGCGAAATTGAAGACATATCGTAATGTATCCATATCGCAATAATTCCCTCTCAAATGAATCGATATTCCACACTACTCTATAAGATGCATCATCTGCAATGGTCGTGCTTAGCACTATCAGCGTCAGCGACAAAGAAACAACGAGACAGCAACGGGCGGAGAGTAATTAGTGTCACATTCCAAGGCGGCCAATGCGTTCCACAGACCATCCGGACGTTCAAAGTGCCAGTTATTGTCCGGTATAGGGGTTAATTTTTGTTTAAGCATCCTCTCCCATCTACCTTGAAGGACGTAACTGGTTCACTAATGCATTCATTAGGCCTACACCTTTTCATATTACTGTTGCTGAATTACGTCAAATGAAGTCGGCGGTGTGGCTGCCCGGTGCCAGACGGACTGCCAGGCACTTGTTGTGGTTACCAAAGTTGTCGTCCAGCCAGTGTGCGGTCACACCCATATACAAGCAGTGGCTGGACGCCGTCCACATATCCATTGTGATGCCGTGTGTTAGAGGCCTGCTAGAGTGAAGTCTTAAGTGGACTTCTCACTGACGTGTGCAAACGTCGTCAATGACGTTCGAACGTCGTTGGCACGTTGGCAGCATGCAAACGTGGGGACGGTCTCAAAAATCTAGCATTGCAAGATTTCAGTATAGCATTCTCGCTGAAGTCGTCAACCATGATTGACCATGGTTGACGACGTTCAGACATCGTCGACGACATTCGAACGTCCTCAATAGCTGTCCATGGAGTCAGTAAGAACGCTACTGAAATCTAGCAATGCTAGATTTTTGACACCGTCCCCGTATTCGCACGTATGCGAACGGCGTCGACGACGTTTAAACGTCGTCAACAGCGTTTGACGGCATGCGACCGTGGTCGACGGCGTCAGTTTGAACGCTACTGAAATCTATAAATAATTGATACTGTCCCGTCCCTGCACTACAACGCCGTCGACAGCTTTTGAATGCCATTGACGACCTTTGACGATGTTCCAATGCAAGCGAAGGCGTCAGTGAGAACGCTACATTAATCTCGGACCGTTGACTGTAGGCAGTGTAGGCCTACTTGTGTATACGGAGTAAGTAGCAACATACAGTTGTTAATTACAGTGGAGCGTTTTGGGACAGTATCGTATCGCGATAATTTGTGCAGTACCGTAACTTATCCATCGTTTTCCCCCATGCCCATATCGTGCCATCACTACCAGCAACACAATACCTAATACTTTTGATTTTTGTATAGCCAGCAAAGTTTAAGTTATGCCGGGCTCCAAAAAGTGAGGCCTTGCAACTTGTGGGACAAGCCTTCTGTGCCCATTTCTGTCGCCAAACCAACAGTTTCAATTCATTGTATGTGACACTATACGATTGTCATAATTAAACCTGCTACAAATACTGTTTACAAAGTCATGTCGATTAAGAATAGTCAAATACTGATCTTTTACTACATCATGTCTCACAAAAGCTAAAAATGTCAGAGATAGTTCTTTTAAAACACAATACTGTAGAAAAGCAGTATCTGTCCATTCCTAATCTGCTAAGAACAACTGGAAAGTTATGCTAGAAATTACTATAAACAGTGAGAAATTATTTCATGAGACAACTAAACTTTCATTAGCTGTGCTTACAAAATATCTGATAACTTTACAAACAAAAGACTACCTATTGCATAATAAGTAGTACCAACGATAACACAATACAGATCAGAAGAGATCATAAATTAGTTACCAAAGTTGACAATGTCAAAGACTTTCACGACTTTGTCGTCAGACACCGTACTTGCCAGCTCGCCATTCACACTCACAGCCAAATCACATATTGGTCCTACAAACATAAATATTGTGATTAGTAATTAGCAAAAAATGTGGCACACTAAGCTACTTAATGCCTGCAATAAATAAAGAAGCAAACAGAAAAGTTATCACTGATATATTATATATACGTGCATATCAGTGGAAACTAATACACAGTTGAAGACGACTGCCATAGGGTTAGCTGTGGTGTTTACCTTAGGAGAGAGAATACAATGTAACAGCATCAGATGATACAAAACTCAGGTAGATGTGAACAACAGAAGTCTCTTACTGACCTAGATGACAACGAAAATGTTTGACAAACTCGATGCCTTTGTCTTCTTTCTTCTTCCAAAATTTCAGATGACCATCGACACTGGTGGTAATGATGAAATCCATCCTAAAAGTATTTAAAGGTGTTTACTTTAATATGATTCTGCCCCTTCTATTAGTAGTCCAGCTAGGTGTATGAAGATAGGAGGCCAGGGGCGAGATTTTCAAAAGTTCCTAAATTGATCCTTACAGTATCTTCGTAAGCTGATCCTAAGTTAAGAAGTTATGATCTCCTAAGATATTCCTAAGATCTTCGTAAGATAATTTTAGAAACGTAACTTAGCATATCGTAACTTTGTTGTACGTTTTTCCTAAAATGATAGTAATTAAAAATAGCAACCAACCATAAAAGCCTACATTAAGTCCGATAAGTCGTTTTTCTCACGTTATAGATTTGTGATTTAATAACTAAATTTTCTTTGCACTTCTATTAAGCAGATGGCTGGTGCAATAAGCTATAATAAATCTTGCTCAATTACTAGCCTATGCCTACCGTTGAATAGCATATCTAATACGGTACATGCTCCAAGCTATGATAGCTGCAAATATGTCTCTAATTGCCTAATTTTTGCCATCATCAGAAAGCTGTGATGAAAATCACAATTTAGCAATTACATGCATCGAAAGTAATTCGTCTCTCTTAAATAATATGACAGCTACTGTCAATGCAGCCAAGTAGCAGCATTTACGGAAAAATAATGCAATCACAAATTTCACATTGAATTCGCTAAGGGTGTTGGTGGCCATGCTTGTGTTAATTAATTTCTGCTTTTGAGCAAGTTTTACGTTAATTGGTTAATATGAGCCTTTTATTTGTGTTTTTCTTCGAAATGGTTATCTTAAGATAGCTAAATTTCTTTTTCCTAAGTTTATCTTAGGAAGTTTCGAAAATCAGCAATGGGTGAGGTCGAGTTCGGTCTAAGCCAAAAGGCAGCATTTTGGTCATTTACATTTACAGCATTTATTTACCACTGACGTAGGACAGCCAACATAAAGGAAGCAACACCCTTTCTGTCAAAGTCAAGTTGTGGACAAAGGATGACTTAGCTTTGACATGTCTGGATTACAGGAAGGACATCCACCCAGTAAATAACCAGTTCCACTAATCCTCAGAGGTTCTTTTCTGGAACTGGTGGAAAACATAGGTACACCTGGAAAAATGGTCATCAGCAAACAGATGCATATTTAAACACACTATGTACCAAAGTTAACTGTATAATAATTTAATATAAATACATTTACTACATTTCACAAATTTGTGTTAAGGTGTTATTAAGCAGTTTATGCAAAAAATAGTAAGTAAATAAAATACATCTCACTTTGTAACAAGTACATGCGAGATAACGTCACGATGCATGTAGCTTTGTTCATATGACTCTGCAGATGGAATGTTATCCAAATATACTTTTTCATATGCCAACACTGTAATAAACAGCAAACTCAAACAGTATGGTTTATGGCACACATGCAGTCATGCACAAAAAGCACAAATAAATTTATAAATATGCTTAGCACTAGAGATCAAACAAACAGACTGCTGCTGTTCCGAAACCGAATCAGTAACTGCACAAATTTGTTCCCGCCAGAACCGAACCAAACCGAACCACACACGCAGATCCGCGCTAGCCGTCGCGGACCACCCACGCTGCAGACCGCCATGTCACACAAAACTGAAGCTGTCACAGCCATCTGTTGGGGGCATTTCAGACGGCAAATGACCATCGTTGAGATAATTATCGCTAAATTGCATCGTTTGTCCAACAGCGGGCACCGTGTTGACTGCTCAGCGTTGTATGTGCGCGACGGTAGGGGATGCACTAAGTGAGACCGTCGCGACGGTCTCACTAAAAACAAAGAGAATGCTTAGCATGTTCCGGCACTGGAACAAATAAATATTAAGAGACCGGACCGAACCGACGTTGTTCCGGGCCGGAACAGTACCAGACACTGTTCCAGTACGATCTCTACTTAGCACCAGATGGACTATAATGCTTTAATAAGGCTACAGTATACAAAATTGCTGACATAACATCAATCAACTAACGACCAACCACTCAATTCTCAAACCAACTAACAGCTATGGTAAAAAGTAGTTACGTGGTATGAACAGCAGTTAATCTAGGACTGTGGAGTAAGCTCCAAAGTGAGTTACAAGTGTTTGTTCCAAAATGCAGTCATGTACTCTAAATATATTCAGCATTGTTCAATGTGCTATTCCTCACTAGTATAATTCATTTAGGTCTATCTAAACACCCAGAAGATGAAGCAAAATTCAAAATGTACAAGATCATCATCCTAGCGATGACCGACCTTGACCACTGTTTAGAGATCGAATGAACCGACCGCTGCTGTTCCGAGACCGAATCAGTAACTGCACAAATTTGTTCTGGCCGGAACCGAACCAAAACACACACGGGACAGTGCATTTGTTCTTGGTTAACTATGGAGGTCGAAATGCTGCTCACATATATTTACCGTTGGACGACGTCACGTGTATCATATAGAGTTTGGCCGATGTACACAGCGGACATCGAAAATAAGCAACATCAGAACATGCTAGAACATCGGCGTCGGCAAATCGCCAATATCGACTTTGTAAAAAAAATACTAGGCAGAGTGTTACGACATTAAAGTCGCGGACAACCACACACGCCGCGGGACCGCCGTGGTGGTCGGCGATGTAGGTGGTCGACATCACGGTGTCCTTTGAAGTTTCCGACGCCGCTAGCCG
>Ga0209780_1001057_pt1 | contig 17201 bp, 3 predicted proteins | sample WorMetexBAHAMAS2_FD_187384 | JGI IMG/M metagenome (GOLD analysis project Ga0209780, IMG submission 187384) | Marine gutless worms symbiont microbial communities from Max Planck institute for Marine Microbiology, Germany - Inanidrilus exumae... | ecosystem: Host-associated > Annelida > Digestive...
TTCTGTCGCCGCCTCCACACTTGGTGGTTGTATCGCAATGTCGAAGTCTGACTTTTTCAGTTCTACGCCAACTTCAGCCGATGGTAGTTTTTCCGTTTCTTTATCACTTTCCACAGCTGGAAGTTTCGCCACATCCACTTCACCGAGTGTTTCGAGTTCGAAAGACGATTGTACGACAATGACTTCCTTGTCCATGGAGAAGGTTTCTGGAACTTCGATTCTATCAGGTCCATGGATACAGATCTCTTCGCTTTCAAATCCAAGTGACGGCTGAACGTCTCCAGCCACTGCAACTTTCGGCCGCTCCTCTTCTACAGGAGGTAAGACAACATCCGATGGCTCGATGCCGCCCTCCATAATGACAGCTGGGGCTGTGATCTTCACTACATCGTAGTCGACGTCGACTGTCTCAGAAATTTGTGTCCGGACTGGAATTCCGTGATCGTCGGGCCTCGGACCTTCCGCCGGCGTCTCGGGGGTTTGAACTTCGGTAACTTTCTTTCTGAACAGTCTCGGGGGTTTTCCTTTTACCGTTTCGACTTGGTATTCGACCACGTACTTGACAAATTTCTCCTCGGGTTTATCAGCCTTTTCCGGTGCTGCTGGGGTCTCAACCACGACTTCAGCTGATGGTTCTGCCTCAAGATTGGGTATTTCCACTTCTGGTGGTTGTGGTTCGGCGGTAGGTGCTTCTTCGGCGGACGAACGTCCTCGTTGAACGTGAACCTCCAATTCCGTCGGTTTTCCGGCTTCTTTCTTGCTTACGTCATACGTGACGATATAGGTTATCGTCTCTGGACCTACAACTTCCTGTGCTTCCTTCTCCAATAATTCCTGCGAAATTTCTTCGCCTTTAGCAGCTTCAATTTCGGCAGACACCACTTCAGGCTGTGTTACTATGATGGCTGTCCTATCAACTTCGTAATCGACAACAAGAGTCTGAGTTTCTTCGGTAACTGGTGGTTTAGCGGGTTTCGTTTCTACTACAGTTGTCGCTGGAAGATCTACAGCTGTTGCCACAACCAATGGACTGGGTGCGATTTCCATAGTTCCTGCTTCTATCTCGAGATGTGGTTCAACAACGACTGTCGGCGGTTCGACGGTGATCTCACGCTTCCACGTTTCTTCAACAGCTGGAACTTTTAGTTCTGGCTGTTCAACATCTGGAACACTGACCACCACAGTTTCTACTGATATCGGCTCTTCTGGCTGACGGACTTCCAAAGAAATTTCATGGGTAGATGGTTGTGCAATTTCGGGTTGATCAATAGGCACTTTGACTTCTGATGTTTCAAGTACGGGTGGGGCTTTTTGTGTGACTTCCATCTCACCAGGTCGGAGTTCTTTTTCCACCTTAACTGTTCTCGTTGGCCAATCATAGTGTACGATGTATGTAGCCGTAACTTTATCGCTGACCGGTTTCGCCACACCAACATCTACCTCGCCGCTAACATCAGTTCCAGAGTCAATAGCTCGGACGGCTGCTCCGGCGGCTAACTCTGGCTTCTCAGGTCTCGTAATCTGTATAGTTGGCCAGTCGTAGTGAACAATGTAAGTTCTTGAAATTCTATCGACCATAGCGTCTTCTCCAGCTCCGCTAACAAGAGTTCTCTTCGGTTCAGGCACTATAAGTTTCACCCGCGGCCAGTCATGGTGTGCGATGTATGTGTGCGAAACCACGTCACCGGTTGCGACGGATACGGATACAGCAGCGGGAACGACTTCCGCCTCGTGAGGTACAGTGACTACATCTATTGGAACACCTGGCTTGGTTACTGCAGCTGTCACCTCTACTTCCGGCACCCCAGCTTCCGTGTCAAAGCAAACATCAGTTGATGGTCTTGGCTCTTCATCGACCCTTACTTCGGCCGTTACAGGCTCTTTCTCTGGTATTGTTGTCGGCTGTTGTATTTCGATCTCTGCTACCGCTTGTTGAACTGGTTTACCTGTCACCGGCGGCCAGTGTACAACGTAGGTCAACGAGATTACTTTACGGCAAGACGTTTCTTCAACATCAACTGAACGTGCAACGTCCAGTTTCGCCTTCGGTTCAGACAGCGTTAGTTTAACTTTGGGCCAGTCGCGGTGTACAATGTAAGTATGAATGCCAATGTCCTCAGATGGCGCGACTACTGTTATCGCAGGTTCAGCGAGTTCATCGTTGCTTTCGTCAATGTACGTCACGGCTACAGGTGCGGCAGCAGCAGCCGGAGAAACAGCAGGTTCTGCAACTGCTAAATCAATATCAGTTTCATACCGAAACCCGATATCAACCCCTGGCTCTGCAATTGTCTGAACAACTGGTTCTGGAGCTCGTATTGGTTCTGGCTCTTGAACGTGCACGGTTGGTACAAAGTCATGCTGGACAACTGCATAGGGGTAAGGTTCGTCCACAGTGACGTCAACATCAACGTCTGTACGACGCAAGATTTCTACAGAAGACGGTGGTTCTGGTTGTGGCTCAGTAATCACCATAACAGTTGGTTCTGGAGTCTCTATGGATTCCTGCTCACGAATCTCCACTTTTGGCTCTTCGTACTCAACAATAACACCAACATCAGGTTTACCTCGCACTGTCACTTCTGCCACAGTCTCTGGTTCTTCAATACCAAGCCTTGCTGCAGGACCAGACGGTTGCGTGGCTTTGACTTTTAACGATGGCCAGTCATACTGAACAATGTATGTTCTTGAAATTATCTGACGATCAGCGGCATCATTAGGTTCTGCAGAAAATCCAATGTCACGTGTTCTTTTTTGCTCACACAGCGTTAGTTTAACTTTTGGCCAGTCGTGGTGCACAATGTAAGTATGGATTTCCACGCCCTCAGAATGCGTGACTACTGTTATTGCAGGTTCAGCGCGTTCAACCTTACTTTCGTCGACGTAGGTCAAGGCCACCGGAGCAACAGCAGCATCCGGAGGAACAGCAGGTTCTGCAACTGCTAAATCAATATCAGTTTCATAACGAAGCCTCATATCAACCACTGGCTCCGGCTCTGCAACTGTCTGAACAACTGGTTCTGGAAATCGTATTGGTTCTGGCTCTTGAACGTGCACGGTTGGTACAAAGTCATGCTGGACAACTACAGTGGGGTAAGGTTCGTCCACAGTGACATCAACATCAACGTCTGTACGACGTAAGATTTCTACAGAAGACGGTGGTTCTGGTTGTGGCTCAGTAATCACCATAACAGTTGGTTCTGGAGTCGCTATGAATTCTGGCTCATGAGGCTCCACTTTTGGTTCTTCGTACTCGACAATAACACCAACATCTGGCTTACGTCGCACTGTCACTTCTGTCACAGTCTCTGGTTCTTCAACACCAGTCGTCGCTACAGGCCCAGGCGTTTGCATGGCCTTCACTTTTAACGATGGCCAGTCATACTGAACAACGTATGTTCTTGAAATTATCTGACGATCATCTTCAGCATTAGGTTCTGCAGAAAGTCCAATGTCGAGTGTTCTTTTTGGCTTAGACAGCGTTAGTTTAACTTTGGGCCAATCACGGTGTACTATGTAAGTGTGAGTGACCGTGTCACCAGAAGGCGGTATTACTGATATTGCAGCAGGTTCAATATCTTCATCCTTTAGAGCAACTTCCCGTAATGTCGGTGATGTGATTTTTCGGGTTTCTTCAAGCGTTGTAGGCTCTGGTTGGCAGCTAACTTCGTGCTGTGGCATCACTGAGACGATCTTTGTTCTTTTCGTCGGCCAGTCGTAGTGTACGATATAAGTCTTTCTTTCCAATGTGCCAGCAGAATATTCGGCATCCGCATTACTGCCTGCACTGAGAGCAACCAGTGTTCTTTTCGGCTCAGGTAAGGTGAGCTTCACGTGAGGCCAGTCGTGATGTACAATGTAAGTATGCGACGACAATTCACCGGACGGCTTCACTTCTCCAGATATTTGAACATCAGCATCGCGTGCAGCGTGGATGTACGTCACCACAGGTGCTGCCACAGCGGTTCCAACTTGTACGTCGGTGACATCAGTACTTTCCGTGGTTATCACTTCAATGCTTGGTTCTCGAACGCGCACTGGTTCTGGCTCATCAAGCTCCACTGATTCTACATCGTAGTGGAAAACAACACTCGGCAATGGTTCACTTACACCGGTGTCCAATTCTCTTTCCCTGCCTCGTTCTTCAATAGCAATCGTCGTCGATGGTCCTGCAGCTGGTGCTTGGACTTTCAATGCAGGCAGGTCGTATTGAACAATATAAGGTCCAGTGTCGAGTCTTCCTTTTGGTTCAGAGAGTGTTGGTTTAACTTTGGGCCAGTCACGGTATACTATGTAAGTGTGAGTGATAAGCTTTGCAGAAGGTTCGGCTACAGCAACTGCAGCAGGCTGAATGCCTGAATCTCTAACAGCGACTTCCGGTAGCGTTGGCAAGACAACTTCCGATGTCTCTCCTGCGACTTCAACAGCTTCTCCTTCGGGCACTTCAACTCCGACAACCCTGGATGTTACTGTGATTTCTTCACTGGGTTGCTCATTCTTTGTTGCAACCAGCGAAGTCGGCGGGATTGGACCCACTGCAAGCGTTGGAGGTTCTTCCTCTTCTTGTTGTTGTTCACTTGCTTCTCGCCGTGGTATCCCAGTCTTTGTTCTCTTCATCGGCCAGTCGTAATGCACGACGTAAGTTTTTCTTTCTAACGTACGAGAAACCGATTCATTATCCGCATCAACGCCAAAACCAGCAGGAGTCAGCGTTCGTTTTGGACCAGGTAAGGTGAGCTTTACGCGAGGCCAGTCGTAATGGACAATGTAAGTGTGTGAGATTAATTCGCCAGATGGTGCCGCTGCTCCAGATATCGTAACATCCGCTTCCTGTCCGGTCTGGACGTACGTCACTGCGGGTGCTGCTACATCGACTCCAACTTCTGCATCAGTGACGTCACTGCCTCTCGTAGTTATCACTTCGATGCTGGGTTCTCGAACTTGTATTTCTCCTGGCTCTTGCATGTCAACTGATGGTACATCGTAGTGGAACACTACACTTGGCATGGGCTTGTCTGCTTCAGCCCGAATTGCCACTTGTGCTCTACTCTCTGGTTCTTCAATAACAATTCTTGTCGACGATGGTGCTCTTATTTTCAGAGACGGCCAATCATAATGAACTACGTACGTTCTTGAAATCAGCTCACGATCAGCTTCAACGCTAGCGTCAAGTCTTCTTTTTGGCTCAGACAGTGTCAACTTCATTTTGGGCCAGTCATGATGTACTATATAAGTGTGAGTGTCGACGTCACCAGCAGGTGCAACTACAGTTATTGAAGGAGGTTCAGCTTCTTCTACTACTTCTTTTTCTCGACGAGCTGGGATATATACCACAGGGGATGGGATAACCACATCTGCAGCGACATCTGGCAAGTCGACATCAGTCTCAAAGCGTAACCTGTGATCGGCCTCAGGTTCTGGTGCAACCACTACAATAGCTGGCTGGCGAACGTGTATTGGTTCGAGCTCCTCTTCAAACTTCGCTGCCGGTAACTCGTGCTGGACAACGTAGTCATCTGCCTCGCCTCGAAGTAATTCATCGATATCAGTTTCTAAGCGAAGTTTGACTTCTGGTTCTCTTGCGGCAACAACTGCAACGGCAGGCTGTTCAAAATCAACGCGTCTGGGTTCTGGTGGACGAACGCTTATTTCTCGTACGTCAGGTTCTAAGTCAACGGCGGCGTCGAACTCGTTGTCAGTGCCACCATGCACTGACAAATCAACACCTGTTTCCGGTGGTTCCATGACAAACATTTCTGGCAACTTCTTAACCGGCTTCTTAACCTTTCTTGATGGCCAGTCGAAATGAACTATGTACGTTACCATATCCAACTGTCGGCTCGTGAAAAGATCATCATCAGTTATCGCTGTCTTTGGCTCAGTCAGGAGGAGTTCAACTCCGGGCCAGTCGTGGTGGACTATATAGGTGCGTGTAATGAGGTTGTCACCAGGTGGCGGTAAAACGCTTGGTTCTTCATCGGGTTCGGCGGGTATTACTTCTACCTCAGCTTCTCTTGATCTGTCTGGACCAGGCAGATGAATTTTGACTCTTGACCGATCCAGGCGAGCGAGATAGGTGGGCGACATCTCACCGTCAATCTCAGCTGACGTGGTTGCACTGATGTCCGCTGCTGTATCTACTGCTGCTCTCGCCTTCGACGGTGGCCACTCGTAGTTAACAATGTAGGTTCTGGTGGTCAGATCTTTACGACCCTTGTCTGACGCCAGCGAACATGCTAGTCCAATATCCGGCGTTGCACGACTCGCCGTCTCGAGCTTCAGTTCTGGCCAGTTTTGACGAACGATGTAGGTCCTGGACATCAGCTCCCGCGACTGAACTTCAGTCGATGCGTCGACGTAGAAGTCGACGCCGCGCGAAACTTTGACTGCCACGGAAGGCAGTACTTCTGAAACGGTGGGTTTCTGCCTGACAGCCGGCGAGTCTGCCTTGAACCATGGCCAGTTTCGCTCTACATCTGAATCATACGTTGTTTCCACCCTGTATCTACCTTCGTCAGGTCCAGCGGCAGCCACAGAGATCTCGGGAACTCGTACCTCCGCTGGCTCAACTGCGACTGCTGCAGCTGCTGCCAATGTCGTAGTTGGTTCTTTTTCCGGCAGCAAACCGTGCTGAACTTCATACGATATCTTTGGAGCAGCAATAACATTATCCGACGGCGAAGAAACCAGATCCAGATTGGTTTCCATGACTGTCGGAGCGAAAGTGACTCTTGGTTTCTGTGCCGAAATCGCAAGTGTGGTAGCTACGCTAGTGGGCAAGTCATAATGAACGGTATAAGATTGCGAAACTTCGCCGACAGATGGAGCTGCTGGCGCTGATGCTATGACTTCGAACTCTTCAGCTTTCGTCACTGGCTGAGTAGACACGCTGACGACGTCAGAAGCAGGTCTTTGCTGTATGGGGATATCCGCCTTCAACGCTGGCCAGTCATAATGCACCAGGTACGTCCTCGCTGTTACATCCCCAGTCGGTGCAGGACCGATGTCGATAGGGCTCCCTAGACGGACACTCACGTCTCGTCCAGCTTCCGGTTGAGAGACCTTCAACTGAGGCCAGTCTCGCCGAACGATGTACACGTGCGAGATGACGTTTTCAGGTGATTCTAACATCGGTACCTCAGCTTCAGCAACAGCCGAGATACCAACGTCTCTTTCGGTAGAGACTGTAGCGGCGTATCTCGGGACTGTTTCCGGTGTCGGGCTCTCTCGTCGGTGAACGACGAACATGTGAGGGACATCATCGCGAGTCGGCGCAGCCTGCGGTTCTGCCACATCGCCAGCATCTCTAAATTCTTCTTCTTCGCCTTCTGCATCGGACACGATCGCTGGCTTGGTTGTTTTCGGCCAGTCGTAGTGAACAATGTAGGTTTTCGTGGCGATATCTCCAGCCGGTAGAGAAGAATCTGCTTGCAGTGCCTCAACAAGAGTTCCGTGATATCCCTTTACATCAAGGTTTGCTGGATGAGCCTTCAGAGAAGGCCAGTCGCGGTGCACGACATATGTCCGTGAAACCGTGTCACTTCCGGCAGCGGTAACTTCCACGTATGCTGACACGGGAGAAGTGATCATGTCCACTTCGCTAGTCAGTGTTTTCGTTCCTGACGACTGAACATCCGTTGTGGGCAACTGCTCGTGAAATACGTACGCTCTGGTTGTCGAAATTTTTGCGTCAGGGAAATGTCGTGCTTCCGGCATTTCGACAGTCACCTGACCGGCTACCTGAGCAGGCGCTTTCGCCACGGGCTTCTCAACATGCAGCTCAGCATCATCCCGACGATAATCGTGACGATAGATGGACGTGCTTACCACCGCATCGTCAGCTGGCGAAGCTTCGAAACTGGCAAAAGGTTCCTTGATATCGTCGGCAGAAACGTCGGCGCGGACTTCAACCTGATAGCGAGGCGCGACGACATCGGCCGCTGGCTGCTTCACTTCGACCTCGTCATCTCTCCTCCAGCCTCGGTACTCCTTGCTCACAGTGGCCGGCGGGCTCACGTCGACGTCGGCATCAGCCTGTTGAACTATTTCCATCGCCTCTGAGAAAACGTCGGCAGTTATCGGCAGCTGCTTGGCCTCCGCCCGAACCGGTTCGACGACCACGACTTTCTGTTTCACCCAGATCTCTTCGTCGTCGTCGTCCGGGGTTGGTGACGGCGGCGGTGACGACTCTTTGGCCTCGATCGTCGGTCCTTTCCTCGACAGACTTAACGTGTTGCTGTCGATCGCCTTCGAAAAGTCTTGTTGGGTAATGTAGCTTACACTCACCGGCACCTCTCTCTGCCAGTTGTCCTGACTCCGTGCCGCGTAGTTCAGGATGGCCAGGTAGAGACTCTCCTGCTCCTCGGTGTAGGGAGGCGGACCGCCGGACAGCCCGGTGAGGGTATAACTCTCGGCCGTGTCCTCGATGGACGTAGTTGGTCCAATCCTCCCGGTGATGGTGTAGTTAGGCCGATGCAGCTCGTTAATAACATTACGTCCTGTCTCGTCTACTTGGTAGCAAACGACGTACGTGACCGTTTCCAGTCTCGGTCCATAATCCATGGACTTCATCTTTCCTTTATTCTTGATGTCCAGCGACGGGCTTTCGGCCAAAACAGTCCGCAGATCCTGGTATGGAGCGTCGTTGCGTCGGACCAGGGTGTCTCCGGGTGCCATCTTCCCGGGCATCGAGTGGTGGACGACGTAGGTGACTGAGGTGTTGGTGCCGGTGTCCTGGGCGACGCCGATCGTACTGGCGGGGCACACCGTCACCGAAGCTATACAGCGCGGTACCACGGGCGCTTGTTCTTCAAGTATTTCCACCTTTTCGACGTCTTCCGGCACTTCGACGGACACGGTGACGGCGAATGTGCGACTGGGCTGCACCGCGGACGTCGAGGTCGACGGAGACGGCTCGGGCTGGACGTAGACCGTCGTCGGCGTAACTGGAACGACGCGGCGTTCGACGCTGGGCGCCGCCGCCACGCGAACAGCGGACGGTTCCGGCGACGTTTCGGCCCGCTGTCTGGAACGCTTCGGCGTCACGTTCTCGTAGAACGTGCGCGAGTCGTAGACGGCTACCTCTTCGATGACCCGTCGCTTCTGGCGCCGCTCCATGCGCATGCCGGGCGTCACCTCCGTCTCCGTGCTCACGACGCTGGTGTCCGGCGATGGACTGCGACCCGGCGAGTGGTCCTTCCCCCGTGTCACCCCTCGACGATGATCGCGAATCTGTAGCGTCGGCGGGTCGCTTTCGATGCGAAATTCGCTCGTTGTCGACATCGTCGACGTCATTTCGACGGAACTCGGCTGCGTTTCGACGAAGCCGAGTCGTCTATCCGGGTCGCCAGTGGCCGTGGGTCGAGGACGACTGACGGAAGACGTAGAGGTCAAAGAACCGACGGCAGGTGACGACGACCCGTGAAGAGACCCTTCTATCATCTCCAGCAGCTCGTCGTATCTATATCATTGCAGTTTCAGTCACTATTATTGGGCCGCATCGCAGCAATAGCGAGGCATTAAGCTTACTGCTATCGACGGAGTAGTGTGGTCAGTCTGTCTGTCTGTCTGTGTGTTGGTTACGTTCGTGAGCCCTGCAAAAGCGGCTGAACCGATCGAGATGCCGTTTGGGGGGCTGACTTTGGTGAGTCGGTCCAGATCACACAAAAAGAAAGGGTAATTTGGGGGTTTGTCCCGCCCACTGAAAAGCATTGTGAGTCATTGTTGCGTTGTAAACTGCAAAAAAATCAATAACGGCATCACAGAGTCCCAGCGCCATGCACTGCTGCAGCGGACTGCAATGCTTCCAACTGGCGATGTCACGAAAGACACGTCGTGAAAAATCCACACCCTGTGATGCGGCCTTTTGTCAAAATTATTTGACCACTTGTTTTACGCTTATTATGAAAATTTCACACAGTGGAACAGACGTTAGGGGTATATAAAGGAACAGTTTATTCAGCGCATAAGTATTTAGTGTTTTCACTAGCTCGCTCGCACCAAAAAATAAACTGCAGTAGCGATGAATTTTAACGATTAAATGATTTTCGTAGTTAAAAATTTAGCTACTAATCGCGTGACTAATCGTTAAGCTGCGAAATGTTATTATAAAAAACAGTATTGGAATTTAAAATCGTTATAGTTCAACTCTAAAGTGGAGTTGCTATGAAATTATCAACATAAAATGGGTTGTTAGCTCTCAAGTGCGAGATTCTGCACGGCAGCGGTTTGGCTCAGTGGTAACAACGTTGGTCACATCAACGACGTTACTCGACGTCGAGCACGGTTAGTACTTGAATGGGTGACCGTTCCCGGGTACACCGTCCGGCCATTTAGGCCACCTCAGCCTTCTGTGCTCGACGAAGGGAATAAGCCAATGATAGTGCTCTGCGGCTGGGAAGGTAACCGTAGGTCTGGCGTAGTACCGGCCATGCGTCACAGGCCCTGTGGTATATCCGTCTACAGACTCAATGACTTAAGTAAGGGAGATGAACACCCCGCCTACACTCCTATAGGGAATATGACACTTCACCTTTTACCTGTACGAGATTCTGTTCAATGCTGAGGTGCGACAAGCATCGCACTGACCTGTGCTGACGCTCGACTGTCGATTGCCAACGTCCAGACCCTTCATCGAACTCGACGTTGTGAACGCCGACAGCGTGATGTTGTCGCAGCCGTACGTCGGACTGTCCAGTCAGCCCTTCTGGTCCGTCGTCGGGGCGAACGGTTCCGCGGACTTGCGCAGACGACGACCGAGTCCTTCCACCGACGCCAGCTGCGACATCGTCACGCGCGGCTCGCTGGTGTGGCGGCTTCGTATCGCCTGCACGAGCAGATTACACTCTCTAACAGGCCCGGATTAAGACTGACGTAGACCCTATAGGCACTGCACAACCGTATAGGCCCTTCCGTCTCTCGCCGGTCGCCTTTTTTTTGTATTCGAATTAGGCCAAATACAGTACTGTCAGATCATCACGTCAAATTGATGTTTTTGTTCATAAACGGACAGTTCGTTGATTTGCAAAACGTTATTATAAACAAAAAACAATATTGGAATTTACATGTTACAATGCATAAAACATTAGTAATTAATTCGCTAACGCATGTTCAAAATATACTGCAGCCATATTTCGTAGGACCTTTGACGTCGTGGCCTTAGGCATTTGTCTACAATGCCTATGCCATAATCCAACCCTGCTCTCTGACCACGTTGTCAGTATGCTCACGAGGACAATCCCTGCGGCAACTAGGACAGTCTCCAGGGGCTGACGCAGGATGTGGGAAGGGGAAGGGTTCGTCAGAGGATCTGGGAATGTCACCCAGAAGCTGGTGATCAAATTATACTACAAAAGATGATGTACTCTGAAAGAAAGCTAAACAATATTAATTTTTGTCAACTTAGCGAGGGGGTTCGTCTAAACTCAACGAAACCCCCTGGATCCGCCACGGAGTCCTCTTGTGTATCTTGTGTATGTGCAGTATCAGCCAGCTCCATACCCACCAGCTACAAGTCTATTGGGAATGCTGTAAGTTCCCCAGCGGACACCCAATGGTTTTCCAGCTTTTGTGATACTCACGGCGTCCTCTTCTGACACTTTTGTTTTTAGGCCGCATCGCCTACACGCAGTGCACAGATGCGGCCTATTGCTACAGATGTCGCACATAGTGCTGTCTGTGTCTGTCTCTATGTTGGGCACACGGGTGAGCTGTGCAAAACCGGCTGGACCGATCGAGATGCTGTTTGGGTGACAGACTCGTGTAGGCCCAAGGAAGTGTTTGTTACATGGGATCCAGATCATCCCACGGGACGAGGCACTTTTGAGGGACATGTGGCCCATTGTAAGTACCCAGATATGAGTGCATTCCGCACTTTTCGCCTGCCGCCGCCGGCGAATGTGCCTGCCCAGCGCATGCGGCGGACGAATGCATTCTCTGCCGCGAGGGGTGACTAGTTGGCGATGCGACCTGTTGCCAAATTACTATGGACACTTGTTTCTGTGGAGACGTGATAAAATCCCTCCTCGTGTCCGAAAACTGTCGCTGGTGGGAATTCTTATATACTAAATCGTACTCCAATATCGGGCAAGGCGCACGGAATGCATTACTGCGACGTTATATCTGCATATAGACATCTCGGGTCGTCGCAACGGATAGTAATAAAACTGAAAGAAAGGACGCGAATAGAGTCAATGACTACAGTTGTTTCTAGATCCATCGCCGGGAAAAACAAGTCAGTTCTGCGTATAACAGTAGCCTAGGTTATGATGACCAAACTGCTGGCATTGTGTGCTGTAGCCGATAAAGGTGGAGGATGCTAAGATAGCCGTCCGGCTGACGTAGGTCGAAGCTGATTTCTCGATTCAGCCATCGTCCAATGATATCGCCGGAGAGGGATGTTAACAAGGTCAGAGGTGTCAAGGCCAAGGACAAGGCCGAGAATGTGAAAGTAAATTTTTCCAGTAGGCTAAATGCCAAAGTTAATACAATCTTTCAATTTCAAGTCATTTTCGCTGTTCTCTAGAAAAACTGCAATAACAGATTCAACTAGATGACAAAGGCAGTTCCTTACTTAAAAGTCAACATAGTATGAAGAACATTTTAAAAATACAATGTACTTGGCAACTCAAATGTTGGAATTCACATTCACAATAATTCAGTATTGCATTATTTATATAATATATAATGGCTGGCCTTGTTATTTATTCCAAAGCCAAAGCATTCAAGACCAAGGCCAAGGCCAAGAATTAACATCCCTGGCGCGCGGGAAAATGAGCTCACACTCACACGCATTCCACGACGTTGCTGTACGTCTGATCCAAATCGTCTTGTTCGTGATGCAAAACTGCGATGCATCGTCATCAACAGCTAATAATATACTAGCACAGATCAACAGAGAATTTGAACAATCAACGACACAAACCGAACAGTATACAACAAGAACGCCGCTAACCTCCGAATGAATCGGCTTCTGTGTCAAGCCCAAAAGTTCAACCTGATATAGAACAGACGTGCAGAACGTCCAGTTTCGGAATCGGAAACGTTCGAAACCACAACACTTAGGATTATTGACTGGTTCACAGATAAACGAAGCATACTTCTACTAGAGCAAGTAGTCCTAGAGATACAGCAGCAGCAGCAGCAGCGGAAGCGGCGGCAGATTAGAGCCAGTGTAAACCACGCCGACAACAGTTTCGGTTGAAGAGCACGTTGGTTGGCGATAGATCAATCCGGTAGGGCACTTTAGGCGAGTTGAATGAATACGTGGCCTTTTGGGTTGCAATAAACATTGTCTGATAGAACGTTGCGAAAATAACAGGGCGGAGTAATTTATGTATGGTTATGCAATACCAATGTAAATTTTAATATTAGTGAACAAGCTCAGCTATCGCAGAGGGACCGCGCGACGCGCTATGTTAGCTAGTTTGTGCTATGTTTCACGAGGTATGGGAGTTAGAAAGGTTTAAAACAGCAAAAGTGACCTTCAATGTCATTCAAAGGCATTGGCAATGGACGGTGCCATTCGATAGGTCATATAGGATTTCCTATTAGTCTTCCATTGCAACTATGTCTCTAACTTGCACCGTTTCCGAGATATTATCGCTTATTTCACAAACTTTAAAGAGGTCAAGTGACTCTGAACACATTATTTTGCGGGTAATATACGATACATGCACTGGTACTCCTGTGTATTAATGAGCACATAAAATTTAAAGTGCATAACTTCACCAATTCCAAAGCTATGATTGGTGCAAAATTAAAAAAAATGGGTAGCGTGACCCTGACCATGCCCATTAGGGGTAGTCTGTCAATGACTGTCATTCCAAGGCCAACTCAGCCTTTCATCCTTTCGAAGTCGATAAATTGAGTAGTGAGCAACTTTATTGGTGAATGCTCACTAGGTTAAACCGGTGCGGTTGATTCAAGCGCTGTGCGCCGTGTGTGGCAGCAATTTAGCCGGCTTAACCCTTCTGTATATAGTGCTGCCCTGCGTGGCGGATGTTAGTATTGTTAATTGCGCGGTATGTCAGCAATTTAATAAACGGACATTATTAACGGACATTATTATTCCAAGATTAGCACTTGATGTATTCTACCTGCACACGAAATTTGGCGACTCTCGTTTTAGCCGTTCCGGATAAGTGATTGCGGGCATCAAAATTGAAAATGGGTCATGTGACCCTGACCACGTTCGTTTTAGGTGCGTTTTGTCATCCATAGGTTAGGATTTGATGCAGTCTATCTGTGTGCAACATTTGACGATTCAGAAATATCATCTGGCCCAAAAAATTATAAAAGAGGGTTACGTGACGCTGAACCCGCCCCATTTAGCCTAAGGGTGATTTGTCATTCTTGTGCTGAAACTAGACATAGCTTACCTGTGTACAAATTTTGACCACTCTAGTTTCAGCCGTTCCAGAGATACGGTTGGTGCCCACCAAAATGTAAACGGTTCACGTGACCTGACCACGCCCCTTTTAGAGATGGTTTGCCATCTATGGGCTAGCACTTGCTACGATCAACCAAATTTGAAGTATCTATCTCCACCCACTACAACGATGTGCAAAAGGCGGTACGAAATATCGAAAATGGGATGATTTGGGGTAGTTAGGGTCACTCAAGGTCATTGGAAATAACGCCATTCGATAGAGCGAATACGAATCTGAGGCGAATACCGGCGTGTGACAGACGGACGGACGGACGGACAGACGGACACACGATGGCAGCACATACCGCGCTAGCATAGCATCGTGCGGTTAAAACGGCGAAATATTCAAATCACGACATTGTAGCCCTCGTAAGCAAAAGAAGGCTTATGTTAGTATAATACAGCAAAGAAATGTTCCAGGCCTATTGCTTCAAATCCCCCTATACATCACGACTTAAAACAGAAATGACAATTCCCAAAGTGTAGCATTGTTCGAAAGATATATACCAAGCCGAGCCGATTGCTGTGTTCATTAGGATGGTAGCTACATCTGGCAGATGGATACGCGCCAACTGCTGAGTATATTTTTACTCCGACAGGCTACCAGTTCACACGCCCGCAGGCTACTTCTGTAGCTAACTGATTTATCAATAACAAATGCCAGCTACTGTGTAAAATAAGCTCGTTTTACTACGTATTACTTTGGGGCTTTTAGGGTTTTATGATGAATAGTTATTATAATCGATCAGAATTTCGTGCGATTAGGCCTAACAGTAAAAGTAAGTATGACAAAATTAATATACCAGATTGATGTCTTAATATTGCTGAACACAATAGAACTAATTCAGCCCCTAAGAACTAAATACTAAAAATATAATTAGGCTTGTCATAAACAAATATCAGAAGTAGTCAAAGAACTTTGACGAGAGGCCTCTGGAAATATGACAGTTTTTACCGCGCGACGCTAGGCTAGCGCAGTATATGCTGTGGCTCTGTATCTGTCCGTCTGTCCGTCACAAGCTGGTATTCTATCAAAACGGCTGAAACACCATCTCGCAAACAACGCCGCACAATATCTCGCAGACTTTATAGTTTTCTGTTGCCGAAGATATTGGCGAAATTCCAATTGGGTCACCCTAACGAGAGCGCCAAATGCAGTTGAGGTATGTTAAAATGGGCGTGGTTTGGTGTAGACAGTGGTCACTCGTCATTGGAAGTAGCACCATTCGATCAAGCGCACATAAGTTCCTACTAGCCTTCCATAGTAACTATGTCCCTAAATGTTTCACCGTTTCTAAGATATAGCGAAATATTGGTCGAATATCGCCGATTTTAACCTATCCCACGTGTATATGACGCCACCGTTGGGAAAGACGCAGTGGATTTTCGCCGAAATCTTTGACTTTAGAAAACTAGACTCCCTATAGGCTATAGTCTATCGTAAGGCGTCGTTTACGTGATCCTGCGTTTAGCCGCTGGTACAATACCGGATTGTGACAGACAGACAGACGGATAGCCACACACACACGACCACAGCATATACCGCGCTAGCGTAACGTTGCGCGGTAAAAACTGCTGAACGAATCGAGCTGGTTTTGGCATGCGCTTGGTGTATTCTACGTTGTGTTATGAGCGAACATTGAAGAAACCCGATCGATAAGGCCATTCTCCAAGTTCTTCTGAATCATGGTTTATATGCACACGTAGCCTAGCAAGCCTGTTTCGGTATATAAATACACTAAAACCGTGTGCAGGGTCAGTCAGATAAGACTGCATGCAAGGCAGGTGTGTCTGGCCGATACCACATTATCACAGACAGCACTGGCGAATAAAACATGGACTGCAGCGACTGCAGTTATCTAGTACGGTACATAATTCAGCTAACTCGATGTCGTATTACAGGGCTTCAGCAATCACCGTTGCCATTCAATATATAAACAACGGGGCTGTCAGCGGTGGGCGTGGGCGTCAGTCCGGTAGGTTTACATAATCAGAAGACTACAGAGTTGGTTTCAGCCGATTTTTCACAGTTGGGGCAATAAAACCGAGTTGACATGAAACAAAAGCATTTCCATATTTTTCACATTGTCAGCTGCGAAGCAAATTTTCCGAATAGGTATGGCAAAAAAGCCGAAATCGCGCTGACAATCTGAAAGTACTTTTAGCAAGGCAATCGAAGATAGCACGCTTCGCTCCCGGTGGCGCCACCTGGCGTACTCGACGGAACATAACGTCGAGTTTGGTGATTTCGTCCCATTGTCCACAAAACCGAAAGTACATAACAAACGGCACTGTCGTCAGAGAAGGAAGATTTAGAAAGTTTGCATATGCAAACGCACAGACAGACAGACAGACATACAGACAAGCAGATCACAATATTTATCCTACTGTACTGGGGCGAAGTAATAATTTTACAAGTTTAATAGCCAATTTGTAGCGGCGGAAAGGAAGCAAAGGAGACATTCGCCCCGGGCGGCAGTTTGCGGAAAGCGGCTTTTCGGACTTAACATTAAAAAATTTACGCGGCAGTCATGTCATGTGATCGCAAATCGAATCGTCGACCGAAAGCATGATGGATAATAAGGGTCGCAACCGAGTCGGAGGGAAGAAGCAGTAACAAGAATTAACGTCTGTCTCGGGCACCATGAAGCTTCGCGCCTCCACTGCAGCTACCAAGTATGTCGGTCTTCCTTATTGCCGGGCCGAAATGTACGCTGACCGCGTCGCATGCTGCTCCCTGGTGAGTCACGGCGAGTATCCCGACGGAACAGAC
>Ga0209780_1001058_pt1 | contig 17194 bp, 9 predicted proteins | sample WorMetexBAHAMAS2_FD_187384 | JGI IMG/M metagenome (GOLD analysis project Ga0209780, IMG submission 187384) | Marine gutless worms symbiont microbial communities from Max Planck institute for Marine Microbiology, Germany - Inanidrilus exumae... | ecosystem: Host-associated > Annelida > Digestive...
GGATAAAATGTTGTCCCTATGTCACTGTCTAATAGGTGCATGTATGCATGTTATTGGCATATGATACAAGCTGAGATTAACATTTCTTATCAGTACAATTGTGTCATTGAGGACCAGTGACCTTCATACAATCCATACATCTTCAGTTATTACTCGCCCGCCTAATGGGTCAGTATTGTTTTGCACGCTGTTGTCTGTCGTCGTCGTCTGTCGTCATTAGTAACGTGCATGGGCGGTCGGCCGACGCCGAGCCAGGTGCGTGGCCGGTCCGGCGGCTGATACCGCACAGAGAGACAGTATGGTTATGTCCCATTAGGGACCTGGTTGTTTTAGTAACATCCTTCCAAAATCAAATTTTTAAGTATTAAATTTCAAATGACTCGTGGTCATTTTATATCGCCAGTGCACTATAGTTATAAGTATAGATATAGCATACTACAATTTAACAAACGTTTATAGAAAAATATGTTACAGTTAATAGTTCTGCTAACTAGAAACCATAAGCATTGCCATGTTGCTGCAAAACCGACAGGATAGCCAGCTACACGTCAAAATTCTTAAATTTTGTGGGCTGCCTTACCTCTCACTGTCCAGGAAATATTTTGCATGGTGTTTTGGTGCATGATGTGCCAAACTTTTCTTATGCAATTTTCACCAAATTTTGAACATCCTGCTGGCAACAAGAAGAGGTTAGAGTTTACGGAATTGTGGTTGCTAATCAAATGTTAGCTTGCTTGTCACCAAAGGAAAAACAGACAAAATGTTGATTAAATCGATGTTCACTAGTTGCAGAATGTTTCACGTGCTTACTGGCTCGCATACACGCAGTGTAGGGGGCAGTATTGTTTTGCTGTCTGGTGTCTGTCGTCGTCTGTAACACTCCACGGCTGACCTGCAGGCGGCATCACCCGTGCAGGCCAGGCGATAACGTCATGCCGCCGCCAGTCTAATTATAGCTCCATGGTAACATTGCACGGCGGACCAGTAGTGTTACGTCCCGTTAGGGAGACACCTTGTTCAGTTCTTGATAATTGTATATTTCAGAAAGTACAAGGCTGATATTGAGGCATACATTTCTAAGCTGATTGCAAGAGAATCAGCAGTCTCAGCTTCCGATACTAACAGTAGTATGCCACGACTGCCATGGAGGGTATGATTCTATGAACTTCTTCAGTTAGACTGATTCAATTAGACTGATGACATAGTATGTCAGTGACTTGGGCAAAATGTTATCAACATAGGATTTGCATACCATACTGAAAACTGAAGTATTTTGGTGCCTTTTAATTCATTTCTTGAATATCCTGCTTCTTCTTTTTTGTGAATTTGTTTATCTGCTGTTTAAAGTGTTTGATCATTAGCCAACTGAAATTGTACTAATTCCGTAACCCATCGTACCAGATTTGACATGTTAGCATGATGTAGTGCTAGAAACAACATTGATGTTGATGATGTGTTTGTTAACAGCCAAACTTTGTGTCTCTTGCTTCGTCAACTCATGACAATGCAGATCAGTCTTCTTATAGCAAATTGGTAAGTTCCTTGTTTTCAGTCACATGTATTTGCATGTTGTTTATCATGTACCGGTATGCATGTTATAGTCATTCACTGCATATATGTAAGTTCATCTTAAGTTTATCCTAAGTTATAAAGTTAAGATTTTCATAGATTTTACATGTAATTTACTAAAGCAATCTTAAGACTTACTTAATTCTTCCTACATATATGTGCAGACAATTCTGTGAAGAAATGTTGAGTTATTTTTTAGAAATTGCATTTTTCTTATTAAGCTGATCTTACGTTTTGTGTAAGTTTATTATAAGTTTTTCTTAAGATTTTTTTAAAGTCACACTTTATCCTAAGTTTTTCCTAAGTTTGTCCTAATATTTTTTAAAATTGGGCCCATGGTTATGCTGCTTCACCAGCATGTGCTGGCCCAACAGTGTGCAGTTGGCGCTATTACGTACCGGACCCCCATTGTTGACTGTCCATTGAGTTAGTGAATGAGATTGCCAGTGACATGACTGCTTGGCCCGCATGAAACAAAACTGCTGACTGTGTAAACTGGTGCCAAGGTCTTGATAGAACATCGTATACCCCCCACAGGTCTGTGGTCACATCTGACATACGTTATTAACCACTGTCAATTGATCTCGCCAGTAGCATGTACCGCATAACTGGTTTGCTGTATATGACATTGTCTGTAGTATTGGTGCATAGAAAATGGTCCGTAATGAACTGAAGTGTGCTCTATTGTTATCTGTTCTAACCTTGTTATTGTGCTTGGAAATTAAAGAAAATTTCTTATATTTGGGTTTGCAGTAATAAAGTTTTACTGTAGTTGTTATATCTATGACTGCATTGGTTACGAATGTGATGGTTTCACGACTGCGTGTTACTGAATGACTGCAGGTGATTGGCAGCTGCCAGTTTTATCATGGATTCATCATTGATCCCATCGGATGGCCATTGATTGACTACAATCCTGCACTGTCGGATGGCTGGCTCATTCCAGTGTATCCTGACTTAAGCAATTTGAATTACAGAGATTACGTACTAACTATTACATATAGCTAGAATACGCTTGGAAATGAAGCTATTAGTATGTGACTTAGACAGTGCATTTTGTTGCTGTAGTTTAGCAGCAGGTTTTGTCTGCCAGATCTAGTGTATGTGTACTATGTACATGACTTTGATATCTGTACATAATAGATTATTGTGACCTTTATTTAACTGTCAGATATCAGCAAGTATTTCGTGATGTGTTGCCATGTGAGTTAGAAGATGATGATTTGGTGAACCAAGGTCCTAAACCAGCCAAATATGAGAAGTATGTTTATCACAATTTTTGGCTGAACTTTATTCTGCATTTTAGTTCATTTGTACTGTGCAGTTTTAGACTCTGTTGAGGTCCTCTATATGGTAGTTACATTTTGTTTACCTCTGCTATTTAGAAGTTTACTTTTTTATAGTCACATTAACTGTGAAAACTATAATATTACTACTGTTATTTTTCTCGTTAGCATTATATTTCATTAAAGAACTTGCATTCATAGAGCATATACCAGATTTTTTTTCGTATAATGGTAATGTTTATTTCACGTAATGGTTAGACCACCATGATATCAACATCCACTAGGTGGCTGGCATCTTTGCCACTCTGTGAATGCTTTCTATATATTAGTGGATCTATGCATTTTTACCACAGTGAAGATGTGTAATACTGTTGACAGATCTTTGCATTTTTAGGTCGACTCTTGGACAGAGTTAATTTAATAAAGCCAGTCTAATATGTCCGTCCGTGAATCCATTTGTCCGTACATTTGTTAGTCCACAAAACGTTTCTTTGATCTCAATGAAATTTGGCATGTATGTAGAGGTCGATGAGTGATGCATGACATTATGCCGTGTGACCCTATCCAAGGTCAAGGTCACGAGCCCTTCAACCGTCAGTCCCATACGAGTCTAATTTAATCCGATTACATTTGTTGTAGTATGTGTGTATTGTGTATTTCTGCCTGCATTTTACGTGATGTTTACAGAGTGAAGCGAAGCTGCTTTAACTGTGGTGGTGACCATGAATTGAATGCTTGTAACGAACGCCGCAATGTGCAGCGCATCAGTGAGAACCGACAACAATTTCAGCAGCGCAAATTGTCTGCAGGCATAGTTCCACAAGGAAAGCAAACGAGGTCAGTGTATTGCTGTCTTACAGTTCAGTCTGCAAGTGTATTTAAGTAACTGTGCTAGATAAGTGCATGCAACAAGCACCCAGTTTAGTTTGCCATGGGGAATAAATGGAATGCCAGGAAAGAACTATAAAGCAAAAAAGAAACTGTTGATCATGAACATGTCAGAGATAAGGTCCTAAAAGTCCGACACACACTAATAGTGTGACTTACGTGAAGTAAGTGCATAAAGAGATGTCCATCATCCACTGGTTGTTGTACCCATTATGTCAAGTAGTTGATGAATGAAGTATATTGCGCAAGGAGCCCAGTTCCAAAAGTAGATTGCTTGGTCATCTGCATATTCTGAAATAAACTTAGGATGAAACCAAACAATCAGGTTATATGTGTGTGTGTGTGCGTGTTGCTTTAAGTTTATCACATACATGTGCATTGTACACAGATGTGAATAAGTTTGTGTATTTGTAGCCGTTACCACACTGACGAAGATCCTCACTATGCACATTTGAAAGCTGGTGTTGTGAGGCAAGTTGCAGCATGCAGTTTCTATTACTTGAGTGCTTATGATAATTGCACTGCTGTGTTTTGGTGCCTTTGCAACCTGACATTGTCGGCAAAGGCATTATTTTTTGGGGGCTGTCCCTCAGAGTATGTGGTGGCAAAGACATCCGCATCGACACTAGGGCATCCAAGTCCATCTTCTTGTTTTGGAGACCTGCCTTTAGCAGTTTTTGTCTGTGCAACGTTGTTGATGTTTTGTGTAGTGCTGTGACGATTCTGGCTGTTTAATGTACGATCGATTTCAATCAATTTTCTGGGAAAAATCGCGGATTTGATTCGGGATTTCGATCTCGATTGTAGTAAACAGACTGCTTTGACTGATCATGCTAAAGTCTTCAGGCAATGTGTCGATCGTTAGCGGTTATTTGGGGGACGGCGACTGCTGCTAATCACACTGTTTATGTGATCTCCTGCAGAAGACGGCATTGCATTGCATGTGCGTTCGAGTCGGGCGCCTGAATGGTTAACATACGATCGTCGCCTGCCTGGCCTGCTTTGACTATGTTGGAGTTTTGTCCATCTTCCTCAACATCTAGTGTCGTTGTTACATGCACCATCGCTGCTTAACGGACAAACGGCAACGGCCGATTTTTGCCGTTTGTGGCTCAAACAGAACATAATTTTTTTACGGATTTTTTTTGGTAACAGTGGAATTTGAGAACGGCAATACAGTTTCGAAATAACAGAAACTGTAGCAACGTAATGGTGGAAACCAGACATGAGACATGCATGGTCACTGTGGAATGACACCACCTTTGGAGTCTGAAGTAGTATTCTCACAGACGCGTTTGTACGCATTCGAATGTGGGGATGGTCTTAAAAGTCTAGCATTGCTATAGGTTCGAACATCTAGCAATGCTATATTTTTTAGACCCTCCCCCGCATTCACATGCATTCGACTGCGGTCAGTCCACTGCGGTCGAATGAACGCACATGAACGCGTCAGTAAGAATGCTACTTGATAGCACTGTGATGAGGGTGCGCAACAGTGGGTCATTTTTAGTACTTAAGCGGCAGATGTTGGCGTCCACGGTTGTTTGAACTTGTTTCAACGGACAACATGGTGTTGGCATGGGTGGCCATGAGTGACTCGTCTCCCAGCCGTATATCAGACTACCGTATTGTAAGTCTGTTGGCTGACCGCTTTCAGCAGTGCATCATTATCGTCAGTCCCTGATGAAAATTGTCGGTTTGGTTATGCAAAATCGTCATTCCGATTCAGTTTTAGAAAAAAATCGATTTCGATCTCAATCTTAAAAATCGTTACAGCACTAGTTCTGTGTACAGTGACGGCCTGCGTGCAGCTCTTGGTATTAAGCCGAACCATTTGCCGCCTTACATCTACCAGATGCGTGTACTCGGTTATCCACCAGGACACCTGCAGAACGCTCGACAGGAAACGTCGGGACTTGCAATGTTTGGGAAGCATGGACAAGGTGTGCTGCTGCAATGAGTATCTTTATATACAGCATTTTGTTTAATCTTGAATTAGATATTTGTCAGACGTTTCTCGTGACAGGTGCCCCGTGCGTGCCCGGGGCAATCCCCATTTCCCCTTATCCCTTCATTTCCCCACCTTCTACTTTCTTTTAATATCTTTTACTTTTCTCTTTTTTCCTTTTGTACTCGCTCAATCTATTTTCTTGCTCTTCTATCCCTTCCCATTCTACCAAAATATTCCCACTCCATTTCAAGGCCGGATGTCGTAGGAGGCGACTAAACCTGGCTTTAATTTTTTGTTGAGTTTTTGTTATATGTGTTTTTTAGTTAAGCATGCATGCTTTTTAGGTTGAATCTTTAACAGAGTCGACCTAATAAAGCAGGTCTCAAATGTCCTACATCCGTATGTACATCCGTCTGTCCACAAAAAGATTCTTCGATTTCAATGAAATTTGGCATGTAGGTAGAGGTCGATGAGTGATGCATGATGGTATGCATTATGACCCGATCCAAGGTCAGGGTCATAAGCCCTCGGAAGTTGGAAGTGCTTTCATTTTCAAAAGCTATCTTCTCTGCCATTTAAAATGGGAGCTGGCAGCTGACCACGGATTTCTAAACTAGGGCACAATATCAAAATTTGTTCGGGTCGGATTTTGATATTCAGCCTAATTTTTGTCTGTTACAAAGAGTCGACCATCAATCCCCGTACGGGACTATTTTTTGTCATATTTGATAGTTTTGTCTTCCAGTGTGATTGTTGTCTCCCCTGTTGTAGGCGCTAGCATAATAATTTAAATGAGCCTCTTGATCCCGTTTTCTTTTTCGGTGTCTGCTGAACAAAAAGGTGGCCAGGGTTGAGGTTAATATATTGCTGGCCTTCCTTTACTGGGTATTGATAGCTCTTCACCCCCTGATGTGTCGTCTCTGATATAGCCATATTTGTGTTGAAAAGGCAGGGTTCCCACAAACCTGGAAAACCTATAATTGTCAGTGAATTTTGTAAACCTGGAAAAGTCAAGGAAAAGTCGGTGAATTTGAGATATGGTTAGGGAACTTTTAATGACATGTCACATGGTTTGCGACTTGCTTATCGATGAGTTGATCTTTGCATGTGATGTGTAAATTGAATTAGCTTAAACTTAGGCCCATACATGATGACACTAATTTCCTCGGTAAACAGGATCTGTGGATCTCAGGGATTTAAGGGTTAGCAACCCTGCCCAGAAAACGTTAGCCATTTCCTAAAAATCTTACAAAATAAAACAAAGATTAATTGTTGACAATAACAGGTTTGGTTTGTCAAAATAAATTTAAAATTTTTAAGACATAATTTTAAACAGGTGAGTGGAATGGGACCAGTGTAGGGGAGGCTGGAGCCGGTCAAGAAAACAGTGATAAAGATGTCATAATAAACTATGTTAACAGACTGGTTTCATGTAATCAACATTTTCAGTTACAGTTGTAGAAAGCTCCGCAAAATGCCTGGAAATACTGTAAAGTTATCTGGAAAAGTCCGGCAATTTTATTTTGCCTAACCTGTGGGAACCCTGAAAGGGACGTTAAACTCCCAACTAACTCTCACGAGAGGTACTGTTGTGTGTTGAGAATGGGAAATTTGAGTGGAAGTAGTGTCTGTTCTATGCACTGGCAGTTGTGTTGCAGTTGCTGAGCCTAGTTAGGTCGACTCTTCCGAGTCGACCTCATAACATTAGTGGGTCTCAAATGTGCGTCCGTCCGTCCGTCCGTCCGTCCGTCCGTCCGTCCACAAAAAGTTTCTTCGATTTCAATGAAATTTGGTATTTAAGTAGTGGTCGACGAGTGATGCATGACGGTATGCAGTATGACCCGATCCAAGGTCAAGGTCAAGGTCACGAGCCCTTGAAAGTCCGAAATTCGGCAACTGTCAACGACTATTCCTCCCCCATTTATAATATGGCTGGCAAATGACCACGGATTCTTAAATTAGGGGGCAATACCTAAAGCTTATCATGGCCGGATTTTTGAGTTTTGTCCTAGTTTTTGTGTCATGTGACTTTTAAGTTGGCAGTAAGTAGGAGTCGACCACCAGTCCCGTACGGGGCTAATTTATTTTATATATTAGGTATTCTGTGACTCGTTTTTAGCACTGTTTTTTGCTATAGAGATAACAACTGATGGCGAAACACTGGAAGATGGTGAAGTTAACGAAGATGCGACTCCGAAAGGTTTGTTATATGGTGTTGTTTGTTTCATTAGCTGCATGGAGATATTTGACAAGCTGGTTGACATGTTGGATAGACAAGGACAAGCTGTTACAAGCTATGCCAGTTGTTGTCATATGAATGCACAAACAGATAAATTGTCACAAAGATACACTTTTAAGAATAGACATTTTAGCGTGTTTTTAGGTTGGAATTTGTACCTGTATTGCACATCACACAGATCTGCTTTTCCGCCAGTTTGATGCCAGCTTGTACCATGGACATATGGCTGGTGTATCACGTGTCGTGATCATTTCCTCTTGAGCTTTTTGTTAACACTCACTGCATATAACCACAGAATATGGCCACGCTGATTTGACCTGTGTAGCAGTTACATTCTAGGATAATCCATTCACTCTTACGCTGTTAACTGTCTGGATACTAACTGGGCTAGATGTAGAGTAGGTGCATTTATTGAGATAGCGTGTTACTGCTAGTTGTAAACTATCAACAAAGGCTGAGCAGAAAGGTAGAAAGAGGAAAGCCAGCAGGATGAAGTTGATGAGCTAAAGAAAAGAATCAGAAATTGCAGCAAGATATAAAAAATGCTATAACTGATGAAAAAGGCTGAACGTTAACACATTGCCTCTCTTCTACTAGAATTAACTATTAATTTTCCATCTGTTGTTTTGTTATCTAAAAATTGAGGAAGTTATAGCTTTTAAAAACAGTTGTTTTTTGCCCACCCAGCAGTATAACAATTGTTAAGTTTAGATTTATGTATGTGGGGTGGCATAAAAAACGGGCCATTCGTTTTAGTTCCTGCAGTATTATGTAGTATGCAAAACGAACAACTCTGACGTATATGAAGAATCAGTGACACTTGTCAAATTGCAAAGATGAGACACCAGAATGTGACAAACTCAACAGATGAGTTACACTAATAATAATGACAACACGTGGTCTGCGATGTAGTTGTAAAGAATATGAAATGTGAATAATAATACTGTTGCAAACAGTATATATTTTTATAGCTTATTGATTTAGTTTCTGACATTTGGAATGCTGAATAATTTTGCTGTAGGCACAATTCTAATCAGAAAATGTTTAAAATGGTTTGGATTTTGCACATACGTGTAGATAATATGTTATGATGGATGGTTGTTTGTTCTAGAAACATATGACATTAACAGAATTATCGAATATCCCGGATTTAACGTCGAACCTGCGCCTGGAACTGTTGATGTAAGTAATCCAACAGTATAGTCAAAGTGCTTAAATGTTTTGTTTTGTTTAAAAAATTCACCGATAAACTTTAGGTGCAAAATTCAATTTATATAGATGATTAATGTTAAAAGTAAACTTATTGACAGTCTACAATTTTAGTAGGAATTTACTGTCGAGATTTAAATCATTGTGAGCTGCCATCTTTATAATATAATGTTCAGCATAAGAAACTTTCAGCAATGTAACAAGCTGGTGACATCCACAGCGACTGTTTTTCTTAACATTTATTAAAATGAGTGGCCTCAACAGCTGTTTGCCCAGCAGCCACTGCCCCGTTTTATAGTTATGTCACTGAATACATGCTTTGTTGTTCTATTTCTGTTGCAGGAAAGCGAACGGTTCCACATGCCTCCAATGCAACCACACCATAGCAAGGAAGCATTGAAACAACAGCTGATTTCTCAGGTATGCTTTTGAGTGGCGTATAAAACAGCTATGTTGCTGGATTGCTTTGTTTTTGCGCTAACGGCTGTTTGATTGTCACCATAAAATTTTGCTTGGGGTTGAACCAGTTGTTAACAAGAGTTACTGCAGGTACTGTCTGTGTGTCATATCAGTGATTTTGGCAGGTTCTACTATATGTGATTCATGTTGTTGGAACATGCTGCTGATTAGTGTGAAAACTTAAAATTAGTTAAATTAAATCTCTCATTTTGTTGAGAGAAAGGTGAAAGTACATTAAAGAGTTGTTTGGTGGTTCAAGAAAGCGTGAGTTATTTTCTGCAGTTGTGGTTTAGTACTTTGATAGTAAGAACTTCACGTGGGGTGTAAAACAGTAACTGAATCAGTTCGGTGTTAGAACTTCTATTTTATGTGTGTTTTGTGATATGTATGGATGTATGGTGTACCCAATCTGAGTCTGATACTTCACGTTTGATTTATTCCAGTTGTGAATGAAAATCTTCCGGTAATAATCGTAAGTTGCCAGGCACATTGCTTTGCAGTTTGCTTACTTACTGCACTTGTTAGTAGCATGAGTAAATGCACAATTCGATGCAGGGAGCTAAAGTCGTGTGCGGCACAAAGAGACAGCACAGTGACAACATGGAAAGTGGTCCAGATCATCAGAAACAAGCACGAGTTGAGACCGATGCAGAAGATATGGATCTTGATGAGTCTTGTATGTTTTGCCTCTAGAGTGTTTTTTGTAAGGCACATTTGTTACAGCTCTGTCTGTCTCTTTATCAACCTCATTCTGGTACCAGTTCCTCCATGTCCGACTCACTTATTCCTTCACTCATCACTTCTTCCTTTTCTGAATCATTCTTCGCATCCATAACTCCCTCTCTCTTTCACTCCCAGTTTAAATCCTACCTTTTTCACAAATCCTCCCCTTCCCGTAGTTTCACTTCTTCCTCCCAGACTGCCTTCACAGGCTATTGCCTGGACCGTTTCTTCTGAGCTACTTGTCAGCTTTTGAGCGCATGTTAATTTACCATATTGTATTGTATTGTCACTATTCTGTACAGTTCCGTTCATCGTGTGATATTTCGGTTGAACGTCTGCTATGTCAGTGGCTATGTGAACAGTTCGGTTGTCACTACATAAGTGTACTATAATCTTTGTGTGATTTGACAGTGCTGCATTACAACATTGAAGAGAATTCATTTGCAAGTGATGGTGACACCTCGTCACCGGTGGTACTACCCAGCAACAATGAAGAACAAGCCGTCGCTGTTGCTAGTGACTATGAGTCATTGCCAGCTACACCGGTTTTGACAACTCCGGTCAGTAAGTGTGGTTCTGTCGGCTTCAGCCTCGGCACGCCCATTGAAACTGCTGATTTAGCCAGTGATACTCCATACAGTTCTGTAAAATCATTGCCAGACAGAAGTCACTTTGCCGAAGGTGTGTCGGATCACATTCTGTTTGAAAATCTGCCGAACGCGACTGGGACTTTTCAGCGGCTACGCAAAGTCCTGAATTCGTTACACTCTTCCAATCCAGCATCACCGACATGTTAGTAGTTTGTAACGATATTTTATAAAGAGTGGTGATCCGCTGTAGTTTTTTTAACCACAGATAATCAACTGCGATCCAAAACAGTGATGCCAAAACAGAAATCGATGTGGCATGTGTCTTGTCGGAATTTACTATACTTTTAACTACTGTAATTATCGATCATTTGACAAGTGGACCATGTTTCAACAAAATGAAAATGGTTGCGTGATGGTGATGTGTTGTACTACTTATCTAAAGGTTGTTGGTTAAATACCGGCCATTCCACTGTGCAACAGCCCTAGTCAAGTCATTCAAACACATGTGCCTTTCATGACAACAACACTTGTGGGTTTCTGCCTAGTAAACTGGTTTTGAGAGACAGTGGGAACATCTTCTTTTAAGAAGTACATTAAGTGATGACAGAGTGTATTGTAGCAGTACGTATTTTTACTGCAGCATCACCTTTTTGAAATACAGTATATGTCTGAACCTGTGTCATTATATATGCTGCGTCAAATGTGTGGCAAAGTGTTGACTTTTTGTTCGTTTTTAGATGTACAAAATGATGCTGATTTATTTTAGGAAAGTGCAATACATGTGTACATTTGACTTGTGTTTTCTGATGCGTTTATTGACTGCTTTTATACACGATGATGTCGTGCTATGGTAGTCTGTTTTCTGCTGCATATAATTTCATTGAGCATGGTAAAAATGCATCTCAAAGCTTAAGTTTTGGAGATAATTAGTGAATATTGGCCATCTGTTGCTTCTGCTGTATGAGCGTAGAACACTGTTTCTGTTTTAACTTTTGTGTAATTGGTGTAATATTATTCGACTACTAAGCATATTTTTTATCCACACATGTCGATAGGCAAGATGTGGATATATCATTTACTGTTTGTTTGTTTGTTTTGTGTGATGTGTATGTGTGTGTGTGTTTGTACGGCTACGGATTTCTCTCAAAATTTGCACTGCGGTTCATCGGCGTCCAAAGCAGGGAATCACAAATTTTTTGAACTTTGCTCCCCAGAAGCCCAAAACTGGACGAATTGGCGAGCGCGCAGGCCACGCCCACTCGCATGTAAACATTACCGTAGACATGCGGCGACGTAATCGTCACACTATAGATGTGCCGTTTGTGAAATTGTGCGGCGTGTGGGCATAGGATCGGCATGTGTGGATATACGTCAGTCCCACTGATTACAATGTAACATTTTTATAACTGAAAAAATCTTCATGTCACAATAAAAATCTGTAAAACATGATGAATGACCGCCATAGTATTATTCGCATTTGGATATATTTCTTTTCATAATATAACTTGGAAAGTACAAGATATTTAACAAAGATCATTGAAAGTTGGAATTTTTGCTTGTATTATTGTGAAATGTTTGGTCATCTTGCCATAATATGTAGCAAATAGTGTTGTACTTGATTCATCAAGTTCTGAGTTGCACTGAACCTAATGCATACTTTTATTTATCCCATTGCCTACCAATAATGCTGATGGAGGCATTTTGTTTTCGGGCTGTCATTTATTTGTTCAGACAGATCTTATTACTATGATATCTTATGAACTAGTTGAGTAATCTCAAAGAAACTACTGGTAACTTTATTAGATTCTGGAACTCAAAGGTCAAGGTTACAGCAGGTCATGGCAAAGGCATCCATGTCGATGCAGGGGCATCGAAGTCCATCTTCTAGTGTCTGATTTGAAGGATTTTTGTATGCCCATAAATTGTGTTGAAAGCGCCGTTAAACTCCAACCAACCGTATGCCTATCTGGATGAGGCATATTACAAGAATGCCTGAGAGAGGTGGCATCTGCTAATGTTGTCTATTCAGTGGCGTAACTTTAGCATGAAAAGTGAGGAGGACCAAGCAAAATTTCTGACTTGGTGTACTTACAAACTGTGGGCGTCCGTCCTCCCACTCCAAAAGGGGGGAGGTCCGGACCCCCATCCCCCTAAAATTACGCCTATGTGTCTATTGTCTAGTATTTTCAAATTTGTCGAAGTCTGATCACAATATTTATGGACAGAATATCTCAATCACTTTCAATAACCAGACAGATCTGATAGTCAAAAACCTTAAATTTGCTTCCAAAATGAAGAGTGGTGTCCATTCCTGTAACTTAGTTTCTTGCCAACCTTCATCTGACTCTGAAAAGTCTACGGGCATAGTGGCTTGAGTAGATTGAATGAACAAGTCTGATTTTTTCTTTTTACAATTATCTTTCCTCAAGAATTAATACTCATTAAATGTTAATATTTCTAATATAATCTTACCTTAAAGGCGCGATATGACCTACATTGTGTTGAAAGCGCCGTTAAACTCAACCAACCACAAGTCTGACTTCTAAGCTTATTTACGTTCAAAACTTAAAAATTTGCCCCATAGTGTAGTTTGTGTTTTGGTACCGTATAATATAACATATTCGTTTAATTCACAGATTGACAGACTGCAGTTGCGTTACACGGAGTAAAAACGCGACATTGACGTTGAATTTGAAATAAAGTTACAAGATAAAATATACTAAATATCACTTTGCAGTTGGGCCTAATACAGTTAGTTCAGTTAATAAAGTGGAGCAGCATTATTTTAGTAAATATTCGTGAATAGCATGCGTTTAATGTAACTAGCCTAGTCTGTGAGACGCGTACTACGTTCTGGTAGTTTAAAGTTGGGTATGCGCTCGGCGCAGATTGTAAAATTGAGACGCTTCAGATTTCGGCGGCAGTAGATGGTGCAGAACGTGGTGTTTGTTGCCGACGATGCTGTTGAACAGCCGTTCGTCGGCGGCTCTGCACAGTTCTTCAAACGTATACCGGGATCCGCGCACTGTGACGGATGGACGCTTCTACGCGCTGTCGGTCGGATGTATTGGTGAACCCCCACCAGGCGCTGGATGCGTACTTCAGTTTGACGATGACGACTGACCGCTGTAGACGGTTTGCAATTCGGCATCATCCATGCCGTGTGCGCGCAAGACTTTCAGATCGTACATTGTCTGCGCGCACGATGCTCCACGAGCCGATGACGGTTCTAATATGTTCACACACGCTCACGCTGTTGGTGATGGTGACGCCGAGAATCTTTATTGTAGTGGTTCGCTCGATGCCTGGTATTGGCGGCGGAGGCTGCATGCGCGACGTGCGTCTTTCGGCGTTTATGGAAGTAAACGACTTCGGAGTATTTCGCCGGATTTACCTTCATATTGTTGGCCCGTGCCCATGCCTCGCCGTTGGACAGCCCTGCCTGTCTACTGCTGGCGTTTACGGCTGGAATGATAATGTGCGTACCGTCAGCGAACGTTTCGGTATGTTGTCTACATTTTGTCTACAGACGGCAGAGATCGGCGGGCACCCGAAAGCTGGTCGTTTGGCGAACACGGCCGCGAACTGTACGTTATTGGTGCCACAGATTTCGCGGTCTCCTGCGCTGTCATTCAGAACTCGCTACTGTACCTATAGATCTGAGAGTCTCGTCACTGTCTGCGGCGACGTTTGCCATACACCTGAAAGCTTGCTTGTTTCGTCGCCCGAGTTAGCGCATCTGAGGACTATTTATTTTGCGCTATATAAATATATTCATTATATTATTATTTTGTATATAGTGGCTAATAAAAACCTTTGCATGCATATGAAAGAGTAGAGGCCTAGGCCATACTGCAATATGATTAGCTGTTATTAAATAATAATTTGGTGTTACCATTTTGCACTGCACTCCCAGACATGATGACAGTACCGTAACAACGATCAGCCAGGGCATTAATATTATTATTGTTAGTGTGCTAGTACATAAATTATATTATTATTATATTTGCTGGTACCGGTACGTGCATTCACTGTATACGTCACGGCCAGGCCACTCCTGCAGGAGCATGATTCTGTTATTTGGTCCCCGTTTACTGTCCATGACATTGAGGCAGTTGAATCTGTTCAACGTCGCTTCACGTACTATGCGACTACCTGGTTTAAACAGCTTGTCATATGGACTCATATCCCTGAAACGTGTAAATCTACATAGTTTGGAACGGCGGCGCCTCTATACAGACCTCATCTATTGTTATAAAATGTTGTTTGGGTTAGGCCTAATTGATATACAAGTAACTGATTTCTTTGAATGGACTCCCAACCATAACACTAGAGGCCATAACTTTAAATTATACAAGAAAAGTTGTACTATGCGACTGCGAGTCAGATCCACCTTTTTAGTGAGCGTGTCGTCAATGTCTGGAATAATCTACCTGCCAGTGTGGATTTTAAGTCGCTAAGTAGTTTCAAACGCACTGTCAAGCTTGTAGACCTATCTAGTTTTTAAAAATGTTTTAAAGACGTTCTTATATTTTTTTTAACTGCAACTGTATAAAATGCTTGATGTTTTTGTTTTATATGTTGTAGTTTTTACCTTGTGCACTTTTATTTGTTCTTTGCCCACTGTAGGCCTAATTGTACTGTTATCGCATTGCAGCACCTATCTGTTTATTTAAAGTTAATTTTCGTGTACTGAGTAGAGTGGTATTGAAACTGGATGTTGTGTAAAGTGTTTTTATTTCGTTTTAATTTTGTTTGTCAATGACAACTGTAAGTGCCAGTTTATTTTGCGCCTTAATTGTTGTCCCGCTCATGTAATGTTTCGTACTTGCGTCTATGTGACTGCATAATATGACATGTGAGGAAATAAATGATGAAAATGATGATATATTATAGTCATTAAAATTGCTCTCCAGTGTATTCATGATCGAACCATGGACTCATCATGACACGTTGATTAATATTGCCCTTAAAATGATATGCATTATTGAAACGATCTTTTAAAGCATAATTTTAGGTAACGGAAACAATAGTTTGCTGTACAAACGATTTCAGCGCAACTGCGCAAGCTTGGAGCTGCCATTTATAAATGGCGGAAGTGGTCGACTTTAAAAAACATGTAGCACCTTGCGGCTCGCTAATTTCGTGCATAGTGTTTTTTTGCCAAGTCCGTGTCCGTGGTACTTTGAGGAACGTTAGTATTTTCTCACTGATTTTTCTCGTTATTTTGTGGTTTAATGTAACTTTTAATGGCAAACCTAGATGAAGAAGACATAATTGAAGATGACAGTTTTCGGACAGTTTTATCTTTTTCTTCTGAAGTCCAGGAAGCCATCGATCAGGTACTAGATGAGGTCTTATTGATACATGATAAAGTGGGCGTGGTCTTACAGTGAAATAGGAATAGTCACAGTCATTTCGTTATTTATAGGTCGACTTTTCGACAGAGTTGACGTAATAAAGCCGGTCTCAAATGTCCGTACGTGCATGTGTGCGTACGTCCGTGCATACGTACGTACGTCCGTCCACAAAAAGTTTCTGTGATTTCAATGAACTTTCTTCTTCTGTTTTGATACTGCCTTTACGTGCACGGTGCCTTCAATGTAGAAACTATCATTGGTGCTAAACTCTCTTTGTAAAAGCAGAAAGGTAGTTAACTCTCTTTGTAGATCCAGCAGAGGTTAATACTTCGGCGCATCAGACCGATGTAAAGGTCTCAGCGCTGGGGGGCAGAGTAGGCTGGATTCATGTGGGCAAAGAACGAACGAACGAACGAACTACCATAACCTTTTGACCCCAAAATAAATGGGTTTCTAGCACTCATGGTGGACCATGTCTGTGTCAAGTTTGTTGATCCTAGCTGCATCAGTTTTTGAGATATCGTGTGTAAAAACAAACGCACAAACCAGTGGATGGATGGATCCGATGGATGCATAAATGATGCTGATCGCCCTGCCCATGCAACTGCCATTGGCATATGTAACATCTAATCAAAAACTGGTTAGCTAAATTCAAAAACGGTTTTCACTTTCATGAAAGGAAACTGGTTATCTGGTATATTTTGACATCTCTAATTCTTTCAATCATTTAGGCAAGGTTAACATATAGATGCAGCAGAAGTGCAGCTTATTCATTGAGTGGATGTGCATTTCTGGGCTATATCCAGGAATAGCCCCCGGGTGGGTCTATTTTTTCAGCCTACTAAAAAGCCCATATACAGTAAAGTGAAGATGTTGCAAACAAAAAAAACAAGAAACCGAATACTAGAAACTATACAGAA
>Ga0209780_1001059_pt1 | contig 17190 bp, 11 predicted proteins | sample WorMetexBAHAMAS2_FD_187384 | JGI IMG/M metagenome (GOLD analysis project Ga0209780, IMG submission 187384) | Marine gutless worms symbiont microbial communities from Max Planck institute for Marine Microbiology, Germany - Inanidrilus exumae... | ecosystem: Host-associated > Annelida > Digestive...
ATGTATAACAATGTATTTTTCCTTTTTTTTCTGTCGTTTTTGTGTTGTTACTCTGTCGTTTTTCTTTGTTTTTTTTTGGTGGCCAGCTTTGATGGGCTTCGGCCTTTACTGGTAACCTGTCATTGTTTACTCTGTTCATTGGCAAATAAACTTCGTTCGTTCGTTCCCTGGGCTATCGTATGGTGAAAAAAATTGCCGAAAATTTCAGCCGGCTGAGTAGGGTGCACCAACGTCACAGACAGACAGACGACAGACAGACGGATCTGCGATAGCATATAGCGAACGTGAACGCGAGTTCACGTCCGCTAAAAAGCAAAATTTCGGCTGCTGCTCAAACTGTCGCTGCTGCACGGATCGCACCCAAACTTTGTTATGCCAGCCTTCAACATTTGGCTCACAATATTCCAAATTTCGTCCAAATCGGTTCACTTTCGGCAGAGTTATAGCCGAACGCGTGAAGGCCGTTTTTTTGCCACAGGGTATTTGCAATATTCGCCCGAACTTCGGGCGAATAATATCCTACCTATCCTATACGTTTACAAAATTAAACGACAGTTTACCGGTAAACGTTTATGGGGAAAATTAAGAATTAACTAAGGCACGCTAGCACGACGTGATATTAAATAATCGATATTTGGATGAATGAACTTTATTGACGGCTGGCAAGCTGACATACTTTCTTACTACAATATTCTGTTATAACTAATTCGCAGATTGACAGACCGAAATTGCGTTACACTGCGAGTAAAAACGCGACGTTGAACGTTAAACGGTAAACTGGACGTAACACTACTGGCCCGCCGTGCAGTGTTTACCGTAGACTGGAGGCTGACGTCATTGCCTGGCCTGCGCGGATGAAGCCGCCTGCTGGCCCGCCGTGGAATGTTACAGACGACGACGACAGACACCAGCGACCGTTACTAGTCTAGCCCCTACATTATGTGTAGGCGACTAGGCGGGACATTAATAAACCAAAAATGTTTCGTGTACCGGTATTTTAAATAAGTTTACTTACTAGTTATTTATTTGGAAAGTGGATGTTGACATGACGCGGGGTTTTCCCGTCGAAAAACTGTGACATGTTTTAGACGTATTATACGATTGATTCGTATTTTGTGATGGAGTTATACTCGAAGACCGTAGATTTTGATGAATATTGGGATAATCTCCGTGAGTGCACGCGTCGGCTAATTGCCGGAGACGTCTGCCTGAACAAGAATGACTGGAATAACCGAATATCGTATCTTTTGTATAGTATCGTATCGACACTGTGTGCGCATGCGATTGCCTCTGTGCTCACATCTATATACGTGACAGAATAAACAACGTAATCGCTACAAATAACTCTACTTCCAGTTCCCAACAATGGTGCCTTAAAGTATACAGAACATATTGGTTAGACCAAAACTTATGAAAATCATCGGTTCCGCTGAATAGCCTAGTGATATTTTCTGTGAAGATTCACAGAAACTAAAGGCACCATTTCGCTGTTTTCTGTGAAAATAAATCCACTGTACTACCCGTTCACCGATGTAGCCATACTCAGCTCAGAAAACGCCAGCAACAAGTTGAATAATTGCAGAAGTTCATTATCTATAAAGGACGTTTTTCTGCGGGTATATATAAGAAAAGGGGGATAGGCCTTTTGTGGGCATAAAAGAAAGAAAGAAACAACTTTCAGCTTTACAGGAAATAGCGAAATGTGAATCTTCACAGAAAATATAATTGACGCACTGAATATACCACTGGCTTCACCGGCACTCTGCAACGGCCACACAGGACCTCTCCGGACCCCACTTGCATTGAACCCACCGCCGCATCGGACTTTCACCGGCGCTGTCTCCATCGGCCACACTGGCACTGTGTCAGCAACATGATGAAAGCAAAAATGCACTTCAGTATATTACCATGAAATATGGAAATCCTAAGTTATATCTTATATAATATACCGAATACTTCTATACCTTACCCAACATTCTGTTGTTACTTCAAAAAAACAAGCGAAATTGCCCCGCAGAAATTGTTACGAGCAGACAACAAAGATGTCAGCCAGAGTGGCCCTTACGCTGCACTGACGTGATAATGAAACACTGATAAGCTGTAATCGGGCATGCTTTGATTGGTGTAACCTGAACAGTAATTACCGCATGCAGGCAGACGGACAATAGTAGATGTTGTGCCATGCAGGGTGATTGAGTCGCGTCATGAGCTCACGTCGATCTGTGATCACTGCTCAGGTCAACTTCTCTGCAGCTTAACACGATGGTCAACTAGTGTCGCCATGTCGCCATACCAATGACAATTTGCTGTTTTAGGGGCCGCTGTTTTTCCATGGACATGTGTACTTTTATGTGTACTATTACTATGTTCTTTAGTCATTTGGCATCTCAGTTTGTCAACTGTCAGTCAGACTTACTGACAGTCGGGTTTGATGAAGAGAATGCGATGTGCAAAGCAATGACATTGCATTTCATGGTGCGAATACAGTAGTCTGTAGCCGGCATGTCTGAGAGAATGCTTTTCGCAAACTGGACAGCATGTTGGGCAGCAGAGTGGAACTTCGGCGAACGCTGATCAATGCTGTTTTCGGCACTTTCGGGTTAGCTGCTTGTAAAGACGTCATCAGCTTTGAGGTGACACCCACATACTGCGGCCAGTGCTGGACAAGGCACCGATGGCGTTCAGCAACTACTTGACTGCTACCTTGTCCACTCATTGTGTGAGAACGTTACTGCTGGTCGCCATGGTTGAACCAACAATAACTGCGAGAGTGTGAACTACGTTCTGAAGCAGTCCATTCAGTGGAGACCACAGCAACTGCCGCAGCTCATCTACAGACTGCATGAACCAGTAACTGCGCAGTATACGGAGGCCGACCATGCTTTGTGTGGATGCGGTGACTTGATGCTAGTGCCATCTGGTGCCCAACGTCACGTGACCGTCGATGTCTCGAAACAGATGTTAGCTGACCAGCAGCAGAGAGTGTCCGACACCTGCTTTTGGTTCCCGGCGTCGACGTCTGTCGGACACAGCGTGTCGACGGATGGGCACGTCAGTGTGTCCACAGCGCCCGGTGGTTTCAAGAAGCCACATCAACAGAAGCATATATGTGCGAACAAGACCATCACCGTTTCACGACGCAGACTGAATGCTGTGATGTCGGACACTGATTAGACTGTACATACTGAACTGTGATTCGTAATTTGTTGGTTATTTTGTTTACAGAGTTAGGTCATCTTTAAATTAGTGGTGATATTTAATTTGTGTGCCGTTTTATTTTCATATTTACGCCTTCCTACGAGTAATGATAATATACTAAACTGCGTTTTTCGTCTTCATCATCTTGTATACATCTGTTTGATGATCATTAAAGTCACCTGCCTATTGAAGCCTCGGGTGGGCCGGTAGACTACAGTGCTGGTGAAAGTCTGGTGGCGTCCGGTGGGGACAGCTCAGGTAGGGTACATTGGGGTCAGTGGAGAGAGCGCCAGTGGGGCCGGTGGTATATTCAGCGGCACCCAAATCCAATGTAAAACAATTAAGTGATGGTGCTTCAACAACCAAGGATGGCAAGGAGTTACATAAATTGACAATTCCTTCAGTGAAAAAATACTTTCTGGTGTAGCAATCCAAAAAGAATTACTGAATGTTTGAAATCACGAAAATATCTAAGTCATAAAATATTGTCTTCTCTGTGGGTATTTCTGTATGTACTATTGGCCTTCATTGGACTCCACCTGTGCTGTCATCTCAGCCTAACAGAGTAATTAAATAGTTCTGACTACAGTGACTACACCCCTGTACACCAAGATGCCTACATTTAGGTGAACTCCACTACAGTGTTCTGTAGATTTTGTGATGTTGGTAGTGATCTGTGTGATGTTTTCCAGCCATTACCATTTACAGGTCAATGTGTGTTAGCTGGCACCGTAATTAAGAACAGAAGGATTTTGTTGGGGTTTTGTTGGAGTAAAGTTTTACTGCCCACATGTGTCCGAGCTGAAGGCAAATAACACATTTCGATTAGGAGAAGATGCTAGATTTTTCCTCGGTGCTGTTACCTGTTTTGTCTCCATACCGTAATTATGGTCTCAGCATTCATCGTGAGCCTTTAATTGACAGGGTAGCTCTTAACTACAAAAATCAGGGATGTTTATCGTCTCTGCGTAGCTCAGCCAACACCTTTCGGTGATGCACTTTACCAGCATCTACGGAATTTTCTTCATATATACGTGTGCAATCTGTGCAAGGTCTGTAAATTTGTGCATTTCTGTACTTTTACAGCAGTCTTCCAGATGAACCCATGTTAGCTATTTCCGCCTCGGTTTCTTTCTCTGCTTATTTTAGTGGAGAACTTTTGACGATAACTGGCGCGGTTTTTGTGGACAGACACTATTTTTGTGTTTGAGAATACATGTTTTACGTTTTTTTTCAGATTTCACGAAAAGGGTTTTTTTTACATTTTTAAACATGTCAAAAAGTCGGTAGCAAAAGTTTAGTCCCCAGTCCTTTGTAGTGAGTTCACTACTTTACTGAGTGATCAGAACAATTAACGTTGAGTTTGGTAATTCAGTTCCCAGCTTCCAAGCGTGAACCGAACCATTGCTGAACGCCAGCATAGGTGTTTAGGCTGCTTGGTTGGGTTGACAGCACTGAAGATAAACAACGAACAGCAACAGTATGTAAAATTGTTGACTAAAGTCCGAACTGAACAACCGATTGAGTGGTCTCTGAAACTGCAGACACGTATTTTAAACGTTTTTTTGCGTTTTTTTCAAAATGCAGAATACATGCTTTTTCACTTTTATGAATAGTTTCACACGTTGTCACGAACACTGCTGTCACCCAACTGACGGTGTCAAAGCACTGAAGGTGACTCAAAGCCCAGTAGTATCAGTGCATCAGTAACATTGGGAAACATTCCCTGTAAGCTCTGCCAGACGGTGCAGGGACGTCCTAGTGGCCACATATTTTTGCTATATTATTAAATTAAGCTATATGTCGTTCTTGGATATCTTTACAACATAAATAACAACAGAAGTTATATATTGGGAGTATTTGCCACTGGGAATACCTACTGCACTGATAATGTGTTGGGGCAGTGCATCTTGCTTTTCCCTGGATGATATCTATGCTGATCCCAACTGGTGGCTTGGCTTTGGGCTTTGTTCTTGTGAGGGAAAAGGCATTTTTCCCTTTATGCCATCTATCTAATGCCAGTACCGTAGCAATTCTCAATGCGTTGAGACAAATTCATTTATCTATTTTTACATGTAGATATGTCATTTTTTCACAGGCTTTTTTTCTTTTGATTTTTATTGATGTTGTCAACACAATGCCATTTTTGTGAACTGCAAACTGTATTTCTTTTATAATCTACACTCTTGTTTTTATGCTGTGAATTAAATGTTTGGAGAACTACTATGTATTTTACTAGTGGTCTTCAACCTTCATTCCTTCAACTTACTGAAATTTGTGCATTGTTTGCACGAAAAAGATGATTACTAATTTCTGTAAATTTGTGTTGTATTTTGTATGATTAGTTGCAAATATGTGTAGCTTATATAAATGGTGCAAGCAACATTAGGGAAAAGCGATTTGCATAAGATGATGGAATCCTACTCAATGGAGCTACTGAGAAATTAAGAGATATTGATACAGGTTTTTGCCAGCTAGATGCCCTTGTTTTTCTCAACCAGCAGTTCAAAAATATGTTCACAGCTTTTAGTAATTAATTAATAATTCAGACACATTATTTTGTTTTCACAGCATTTTCAAGCATTGTGTGGCAGCAGTCTGTTGACAGAATATTTCAAATACTGGAGGACGTACGCTGCTGCAGTTCCCTTTGTGGACCACCTGTTCAAGTAAGTTTTTTTGTTCTTAGTTTGCTTTGATTTTTAGTTTTTTTTTCATGGCACTGACAAGAAATGTTTGGATATTTATTTTTCACGTTTTAAAACGCGATCCAGCCATTTACAGTGGGAGCTGGCAACTGACCACTGATCCTTAAACTAGGGCACAATGTCTATATCTGATCGGGCCAGATTTTTAAATTATATTTTTCCTAGTTCTTGTGTCACGTGACTTTGAACTTGGCACGGTCCGTCCGTCCGTGTGTACGTCCGTCCATCCACGAAAAGTTTATTTGATTTCAATTAAATTTGGCATGTAGTTAGAGGTCGATGAGTGATGCACAACAGTATGCAGTATGACCCGATCTAAGTTCAAGGTCACGAGCCCTTCAAAGTTGGAAATCCTGCCATTTTCAAAGCTATCTCCTCCGCCATTTACAGTAGGAGCTGGCAACTGACCACTGATTTCTAAACTAGGGCACACTATCTAAATTTGTTCCGGCCAGATTTCTGATATTTGTTCTAGTTTTTGTGTCACGTGACTTTGAACTTGGCAGAAACGTCAGTTGTGCAGAGTCGATTGTCAGTCCCGCACGTGGCTAATTTTTTTATTACTTTTATTATTTTATTACTTTATTAGATTTATTTTGCATTGTGCCCTGGTTGACAACTAATGACAGAGGTTTTTAGTCCAACATCTCATGAATATTTATATATGACAAACAACCATGTGAAACAGCCCATCCAAAGCCCGGTCACACCAGCAACTGTGTTTAAGCAACATTGTCGAAGCAACTGGCAACTTTGTTGCCAGTTGCTTCGACAATGTTGCTGTTTTGGCAACAAGGTCAAAAGTTGCTTTGACATTGTTGCAGGTGTTGACGGGGTTTATTGGGATGTGTGTTTGTGTGTGTGTGTGTCTATGTATGTGTGTGTTTAATGTGTAGCTACTTGAACACGGAGGTGGTGAAGAAGTGTCGACAGTGTAAAGTAAACGTTGATTTCTACAAGATTGGTATCGAGTATGAAGGAGCCAGAACTGAGGTCGGAGAGGTAAGTACCTGCCAGTGTTGTTTGCATTCACAGATTTTTTCTGTGACTCTAGTTTCTTTTAGTTCACGAAAATAACACTGCTAAGCCGCAGGAGTGCCAACTCCCTCTTGCCATACTACACACCTCCCATGTATATGACTGGGTTGAATGCAAGGCCCAATAAGCCAAACCTTCAGGTCCCAAGACAGAGAATGGAGGTGGGATGGGGTTGTTGAGAGCGGCAACAAGCCCCTTCTCCACCAGCTGGAAGTCTCAGGAGTGCTATAAGGTCCCCAGTGCAGTCCATCGCTGTGCTCTGTCCACAGAAGGGTTTTCCTACTTTTTTGACACTTTTGATGGCTTTTTCTGACAATTATTTTTATGTAGATATGCTGCAACATCCTCACACACGTGCCGATCCTACATCCACTCGTATATTGCAGCGGTAATGTTTACATCGGCCGCGCACCGATTCGTCTAATTGTGGGCTTCACACAAAAGTTCGTAATTCCTTGCCTCGGACGCCGATGAACCGCTATGCAAAATTTGACGCTGCTAACTTTATCTTCCGCAGAGAAATCTGTATCCGTTCAAATACACACACAAAAACATAAAAAAACAGTAAACGATATATCCACACCTTGCCTGTCGGCATGTGTGGATAGCAATGTTTCATTGCATAATGTCCTATTGCATGTTATTATGCTGGCTGCATCTAACAGAAAGAGTAATGTAACAGTGTGGCGTCTGTCCCTCTGTCTGTCTGTCTTATTGACATACTCACCGTAACTCACCAGGGGGCAGCATGAGATGTGGCCAGCATATATTTCGGCTCGACAGTAAGGAGGACCAACGTACTTGTTTACAGTGCATCTCTTTGAGTCAGTTTCGGACGGGGGAATGACATTTCGACGTATCATGAAAATGGTGAGAGCTGTTGATGTGATCTTGTAGTTGATGTTTGAACTGTGGGAGTTGGAGATCATCAATGTGGTGAAAGTTCCACTCAGTGATGCTCTTTTTCGCGAGATTTACATGTAAGCTTCATTGAAATATTACGTAAGTTAGTTATATTGGCATAGTTTACTGGAGCTTAACGGACCAGTCAAACTAACACTCGGATGCAGCTGAAAAATGGTCGTGGAATGGTTCAATGATGCTTATAAATGATTTTAGAGTCGGAGGTTTTTAAACTATGATGGGTGGTGTAATGCTTAGGGTGTTGGACTTGCAACTCAGAGGTCGCAGGTTCAAATCCCGGCTGTTCTGCTTTCAGGTAACAACCTTAGGCAAGTTGTTCACTCACGTGTGTCTGTCACCAAGCTGTGTAAATTGGTACCAGTCAGAGAGTGGTGACACCCTACGTCTGGGAAGGTATCCGTAGGTCTGATATCACACTAGCCATGCATCACAGCCTTAAGTGGTTTATCCATCTAACGGCTCAGTGGCCTATAACGGAGATGAACGCTGTACCTACGCTCCTTAAGGGGCTTAGGGCGTATTCGATTATAGAATCCGGATTTGGATTCACATAGAATCTCGCACTTTTTCACTGAATCTGAAACGAGATTCTATGTAACTTTATGGTGGATGAGCCCCGGTGTTGTATGAGGCATTTCTGGGATTCACCAATATCGACACTACTTGCCAGTGAAGTTGACGATGCTTATAAACTGGACTCCACAAGATGGCTTGCATTAATATCTGCAAATAGAAATAGTTATGTTCACGGCCCGACTTGTAGTATCTGCCTGAAAGAAGACTCGTTAAACAGAAGTTGAATGTGTGTGGGTGTGTTATGTGGAACAAGAATTAGTTAAGTGATATGTCTGTTGTTATGGCTTGTTTGATTACCAATCCGTTTTCCTTACTCGTTTGGCATTTTCTTTTCTGAAAAAGCTGAATATTGCTGTCCAGCAAAATAGGAAAAGTTACAGTTCAGTTCGGCTGTAGCTAACAGTGATGGTTATGATAATCACTTTGTGCGGTTGTGTACAGTGAACGGCATGGTGGTTTTGTCAATAACGCTTCCATTCAAGGCACCATTTTGTCGTTTGTCGATGTTCTCATGTTCAAATCAGACTCATTTCGGGTGAGTTTACAACTTTCCAACTGCAACTTTTGACTGCAGCATTACCCTTACTCTGTTGACCATGCTATCCAGTCGTTATATTTATACTGTACCGTTTATTGATCTAGTGCATGTGCCACTGAGGAATGCCGGGAGCAGAAAATAGATAGACAGGTGCGTGGATGCGTGTGTCAGCTGTACGAAGAACTGTTTGAAATTCCGTTCTTTGAATGTTCGACGGAATTCTACAAGGAAGAAGCTCAGCGGCTCAGGGAAGAAAGTGACTGCTGTACGTTCATGTGGCGGGTGAGACTTCAGTTTTTGTCATCCATTTTAGGCTACATTGCATGCACTGCATAATGTGGCCTATTGCTACAGATGTCACACGTAGCGTGGTTTGGCTGTCTGTCTCTGTCTGTGTGTCTGTGTGTTGGGCACATGGGTGAGCTGTACAAAAATGGTTAAACCAATCGAGATGCCGTTTAGGGGCTGACTCACGTGGGACCACGGAGCCATTATTAGATGGGGTTTAGAAAAGCATTGGGAGTCTCAGCGGCAGTGTAGGCAGCAAAAGGGATCATTCAGTGCTTGATGGTATCATGACACCGTGACTGCTGCAGCTGACTGCAATGCTCACACTCGTTGTTCCCACTTGTCGTGTCACGTTACATTGTTCCCATGAAAAATCCGCCCCCCTTACTATGTGGCTTTGTGTCAAAATTCCTCGACCACTTATTATATATAGCGATCACTTAAGATAGATCAGTTGATCTGCTCTGTGTGTCTGGACTGAACTTTTGAACCAAGTGACGTTTGACCTAAACATTTAGTATGCTGGTTTATTTTGATACTGTCTTGGTCATATTTGAAAGTCAAGGTCATAGAAAGGTCACGGAATAATGTTCATTTTACAGTTTTCAAGTCATGTCGGCTTTTTAACGATTGGCCATCTCAGCTGTTGTTGAGCTGTTGTTGAGCTGTTGTTGGTTTTTGTCAAGATCTTTGTGCTACGATGGTCGGTGTTACCTCAACTGACAGCTTTCTAGTTTACTCTCAGTTGACACTGAGTTGTTTCTGAGTTGACACTGTTCATTGGGAGACGTGAAGGGCAACTGGCCTGTATACATACCCACTCTAACAGTACAGGTTAGGTATCGGTAATATTGAGTCAGAAGAACAGGGTTGAGGGTCGTATGCATGTCGCTCACATTGGACCTGTCCCTCAACATTTCACTGACTGCGGTCTCCGTAGCCAACAGCAGATGTAGTTTGAGGTCGACTGACACGGGATTACATTCTGCCAAGAACAAGAACCAAACCTGGAGAGCAAGGTTTTTGTTACTCTGGTCCAGCTGCCTGGAACAGTCTACGTCTGATGTATATGATGTCACTGGCAGAAATACATTCAAAAAACGGACAAAGAGTGTACATTTTAGACTGCGTCATGTGCACGCAGTGTGTGACAAGCAGGCGGCCTATTGCTGCAGATGTAGCGTGGTCTGCGTGTCTGTGTGTTGGTCACACGGGTGATCTGGGCAAAAACGGCTTAACCGTTCGAGATGCCATTTGGGGGCTGACTCTTTTGGGTCCAAGGAACCTTGTTAGATGAGCTCCAGATCCCCCTACGGAAGGGGCACTTTTGAGGGGAACATGTTCCGGCACGTCGTAGGCCTAATGTACAGTGCATTGTCCTGGCTGTGGGCAACTATGCCTACCCAGCAAGCGGTGACATGACACATGTAGATACTAGATCGTGCTTGTTGGCGACTATTGTATGGCGCTTCCAAATGTTGCATAAAGCAGTGCCCAGCGTATTTCATATTGAACTTTAACTCAAACTGTGTCTGTGTCTGTGTTTCATTTGTCAGGTGAAGCGATGTTTTCAGGAAGAGTCGGCTCGCATCCGTCGCTATCTGCATCCGTTCACCTACGAGCGCATTGAGCTGGAGTGTCATCTGTGGCTCGTCTGCGAGGAAAACATCGACTTTATTAACGACTCATGCAGCGAGATTGTACAACGTGAACAGTGGAAAGGTGACTCTTTATGTGGCCATTGCCATGGAATTGTTTCCACTGTGCATAGTATCAAAACCTGCCCCTGTGGCCGAGTGATTAACGCACTTGGCTGTCATGTGCAGTAAAGCGTGACTCGCTCAGTGGGCGAGGTTTGACTCGGCCCGGGCACATCCACCTACCAACGAATTATTTCTAATAATTCCTATGCACATGATGAATAGGGAGATAATCCCGGGCAGGAAAAAGAGGGCTCGACGGTGTCCTCTATAAACTGTGACCGTTGCAGGCACCTTGATCTAGCAGTGTCAACTCTGCCTGCCGCTCCGGCGTGAGTCGAAGTAAATAGACTTGGCTGGCCGCTGGCTGGCGTAATATACAGCGCCATTCAGGGCTAAGGCTAAGCCAGACAGTAGGCCACGTCTAGAAGGGGCGCGCTATATAAATACCCGACAAGTAGAAGGAAGTAGATGGAAAGGATGCTATCTTGGTAGGGTGTTGAAGAGGATATAACAACTTCTGATTTGTCTCAGCAAGATTCCTTTGTCCTGACACATCCGCACTAAGTTAAGGAAAATCTTGGGGGTTCAGTGGGCGTGTTCAGCTGAAAAATGGTTATAGAAATGTAGCCTTTCTGTCACCGAAGCATCAGTGTCAAAGCACTGAAAGGAACACAAAGCACTAACCCTAACCAGTGGCTTGGCCTCATCTTTTTGTCACCCACCACCGGACTCCTAACAGAAGAGGCATTGCTTCCTTTGTGCCGGCTCTGTGACGCCAGTACAAAAAGCATGATAACTCCACTTTGTCTTAATTCATCTAAATGCATTCTACACAGTTTTAACCGGAAAAGAATACGGTGAATGTAATCCATGCTTTGATGATGATTTGCTGTATGAATTCTGTTGCTGTTTGTTATACAGTACTTTACAGTGTATATTTTTCACATTCTTCTGTAGTTTGATTTAGTGCTCTTGCATTTGATAATAATCTGTATCCTAATCGTGTCCATAAATCTCAGTTGCGGCAGCTATTAGCGTTTTGTCATTAGGTGTTCTCAGCTTGTATTAAGTGTTGCTGTGTTTTCTCCAAAATGTACAAACTGTAATCAACTTCTGTCTGTCAAACAGAATGTACATATGATCAAACACGACATCAATACTATTCCTTTACTGACATTAAAAATATCTTCAATCATGCACCCAGTTAAAATATACTAAATTTTATTTAAAAAGTCAACTTATATGATTAACTATAATTTCGAAAAAGAAATTATACTCAAATTATACTTTTTAATTAAATAATATACCTAATTTTAATTTACTTATTTAATCTAATTCTACTGTTATTGTTATATTTTTTTCAATTATTTTACCCCAACAATTAATACGTACTGAATTTCAATATTTATAATACAGTTCTGCCTTAATGGCGCGATATGACCTAAATTGTGTTGAAATTGTCGTTAAACTTCAACCAACCAACCTGCTGTGTTTTCAGACCTGGCAAACATGTATGATCTTCTGTCTCCAGTCGAGGACAGTCTTGATGTGTTTGCGATGGAGTTTGAAGAACACTTGTCCAACACCGGACTGGCTGTTATGCAGTCACTTCAGGGAGACAATGTACGTATTGACGACCGATTTCTTTATTATTGCACCTTTGTCTCTGATGGAACAGAGTAAGTAAGTAAGTAAGTAAAAGTGAATTTATATAGCGCATTGTCAAAAAATCCCTAATGTGCTGGGTACGCTAGGCCAAAGTCCTGGAAAAAAGAAACGTTTTGAGTTGACGTTTGAAACTGTCCTCGTCGCTTTGTTCATGGAGCGTGTTGGACAGCGAGTTCCAGACCGTAGGACCAGTAACAGAAAAGGCCCTACGGCCGAATGTCGTCCGTCTGTGACGCGGTACGAGACCTTGGTGGTAGCACCATTCGGGATCACTCTGGCATCGGTCACGTTTTGCTGGTTGCCATTGGCAAGGACATATTGAGTGTTTGCGCTGTGGTAGGGCATTGGACTTGCGATTGACAGATCATGGGTTCACATCCCAACCGGTCCTCTTTCACGCAACATAGGTCAACTCAGCCTTGCATCCCTCTGGGGTCACTAAATCGAGTACCTGCTTCGGCTGAGGGTAAAGGCGGGATTCTCACCACTGCCGAGTGACAGGTAACACTGTGTGATCGTATATGGCATGTGAGTTTCCTGTAGCGATGAAGAGCTAAGTTGATGCTGAACTGCTATACACTGTTTACTTTACTTATTTACTTACTTACTTACATGTGGGCAGTAAAACTTTGCTCTAACAAAATCCTTTGCTTCTCATCTGGGTGTGCCGGCTAACACAGGTTGACTTGTATATTGGTCGTGAATTGGTTGTTGTTGTTGTTGTATGTTAGACCGATGTCACACCTGCAATTTTATCACACGATTTTGTCGCGCTACTTATCGCGCGACAAAGTTGCAATATACAACTGTGCATGTCACACACTGCAACTCTGTTGCATATACAAGAATTGACCAATCAGCGTTCACCACATTCTCGCAAAAAAGTTGCACAGAATAGAGCGCTGCTGTATTTGGAAAAGGGGTTGCACGACTGAGAAAGAGTTGCGCAACACGCCATGCGACTTTGTCATGCGATAAAGTTGCGCGATAACATTGCAGGTATGACGTCAGTCTCAGGAACATTAATCTTGCTCTTTCCACTTTCGAACGTCATTTTATGACCTTCTTCACCTCATACTGGCATACCCAGCACGTTTGTAGTTTCTTATTACTGGCCTGCCTACACATTGTGTAGAGGCCAGACTAGTAATGGTCGGTGTTTTCTGTTGTCATCTGTTGGCGTCGTCTGTCGTCTCCATGGCGGGCCTCCAGGCGACGTCACCCGCGCAGGCCAGGCGATGATGTCATGCCGTTTACAGTCTAATTATAGCTTCTCGGTAACACACGGCCAGTCATGTTACGTCCTGTTAGGGTGACACCTTGTTAAAATGGGCTATATAAATCTACTGCTATTATTACAGGTATTAAAAACTAAACTACCAAGCATATTTAAAGCAAAGAAGATTTATCCACATTAGCTCAACTTCTAGTTGTACTTTGTACTTGCTTTATAATCATATTTAATATCCTGATGTATCCAAAGCAGCCACTCAGGGCCTTCCAGGCTAACTCAGCCTCCTGTCCACAGTGAGACGGGAAACGAGTACAAGCCAAAGTGCGGTGATGCTCTGCAGCTGGGAAGTAAAGGCAGGAATAGTGCATTTCGTTTGTGGTGTGGATAAACGTGGGTGGCAGGAGTAAAACCGTGTGATCCCTCATTAACATACCTGACTGCCTTAGAGTTGAGTCAGTATAAAGCACTATACAAAGTCATGTTTACATTAAATTTACTTCGCATTCTCAAAAATTTGTTTTCTGATACCATTGATTGGTATTACTGTTTGTTGTACCTGTGCCGCAGATGGCAACACAGTTCGTTGAAGGCGTGACAGAGTTTCGCAACACATACTACACTTACGTTCACGATCTGTTCTGTTTACATCCGTTGTTTCTTGCTGCTCTTGACAAAGTCAGTTGCTGAAGTATTGCTCATCTCTCTCTCACTCTTGTCGTTCTTCATAAATTACCAGCTTTGTAAGAGACAACATCCATATCGCCTTCCCACTGTTGAATATTTGCAGTTTAAAAATTGTTATATCAATTGTTGTTTATTTAAGTATGTATAACCTTCCATTAGTCACATCACGATGTTCATCCTAGGTTTTAATTAGTCCCTTTATATCAGTTTATATTCCGTTTTATGCTTTGTGTATTATATTTTACTTGTATTTTATTTGTATTCTTCGTGTAACAACGTGCGAATGTCACATTGAAATGACAGGCTACTTACTTACTTACTTACTTACTTACGTAAATTTTGTAACTTAGTGTAGGGATGTGAAACTCTGTTGTTTTCTATAACAAAACGCTGTCATCTTGTAGTTGGTTAGAAACCAGTTATTGAATTACATTCGTGCAAACACTCGTTGATGGCACCTGACAGGCTATGTTCCTCGCCAATTAATGCTAGAATTGCCGGGAACGCGATGGCTTGTTCCCTCCCCCAGTCAAGCACACCATCTCTTGATGGCACCATTGCCGAGCTTGCGCCAAGCTTACGCACTCGACATCGTCGAGGGCTGTCGTCACCTGCGCTCGTCAGCCACAGCAACTCGCCTGTCAGGCGATCAACCCTGGGTGACCGATCATTCTCTGTCGCTGCTCCGCGGGCATGGAACAGTCTGCATTCAGCCGTACGGGCTGCATCGTCGCTCACCACCTTCCGACGAGAACTGAAAACATTTTTTTCTCTCGAGTTTTCCGGACCACTAGTCGCCAATTTAATGTTTCCTATTATGTTTTATGTCTGTATCTTATTGACTGCGTAAAGTGCCCCTGCAGCGTTCTGCGTGACAGTGTCACTTAAATAAGTACATTTTTAATAATAATAATAATTGCGGCTAGGTACTGACGAAATTCAGTGCAGAGGCATAACAGTGGTGTCTGCCAGAAACTTAAACGACACTAACTGTCTGTCAGTCTTACTGCTGTCTAGATGCGCTGCTGTCAGCCTCCGTACCAGCAGTAAGTGGATATAATTGACTGTCTTTAACACACCTTTCTGTGGTTGTTTATCATTGTCTTACTTTGTTTGAAACTCTGCTCATTGAATACAACCGCTGCAACGCAAGAATCACAGTTTACATTTTAAAGTATGATAGCGATGTATATTTGTGTAAGTTTTGAAGGAACTTTCTTGGCGTATTTTTTCCATTTAGTTGACGCACGCACCCATGTAAAATAGCATTACTTTGTCTTTGACAGGCGTGCTATGCGGCGGTGAACTACAAACACCATCCGAAGGCATTGTGCAAGTCGCCTGAGATGGTGAGTTGAGATTTGCAGCTGCTCGGTACCGCTGGGTTCCCCTGACACTGTTGTTGGTTTGGTGACGTTAAAGACATAAGGCCTGTGAAAACATGCATCAGTTATCACTGAAGGTTTTTTAGAGTGATCTTTCTGGGTGAGGTCAAGTTCGGTCTAAGCCAAAAGGCTGAGACTAAAGGCTTAGACTAAAGTTTGGTCTAAGCCTAAACTTAGACAAACTTTACGTCATGTCGGCAATTTGGTCTAAGTCGAAACTTAAGTCCAGAGTTTGGACTTAAGTACGTCTTAGACTAAAGTCTTAGGCAAAGTTTAGTCTTAAGACCAAAGTTAAGTTGAACTATTCGGTTGTCGACTGGAATTCCCTATTCTAACTGCATATCAAAAGGACTTAAGCCCTTGGGCTTAAGTACAGACTTTAGACCAAACAGAGGTCCAGTTTGGGCTTTAGTTATTACTAAGTCTGTAGCTTGCAGTTAATTTTACTTTAGCTATTTACAAGGGCATGAAACATCTGTTAAGTCTATTGAAGTTTGGTGCGTTCCTCTGGCAAAGACAATGTAATAATTGTAGCAAAACAAAGTGATTTTTGGTATTGAAACATGTGGATGGACAGGGAGCTAAGCTGATATGAAGCCAGGTCTCCTATAAAACGTGACTGACACAAGGCCTAATATTCTCATAAAACCTTATACAAATTTAACTGACGTGACTGACATAAACTTTGGCACCGCTTTTATTCTGTGTGAGGTTAGCATTTAGCATTTAACACCAAAATTATTCATTCTTCGTAAGCATTGGCAAGTCACTGCAAAACTGGAAGGCTAGCAAAACATCTATTTTTTAAAGTTGAAAGTTGAAATCATCGGTCTAAGACTAAAGTCTAAGCCAATAGTCTTAACTCAGCAAGGACTTAAGTCTGGACTTGAGCCTTCAGCTAAGCCTTTTGTCGTAGACAGAAATCTGAGACAAAAGTCTTAGCGAAACTTGACCTCACTCATTGTCTGTATGAAGTCTTGTGTTCTGTCAGCACCATACTGTGAATATTTGATTTGCAGCTGTCAAAGTACTGTGACGGGCTGCTGAGAAAGACGAGCAGAACGCTGTCAGACACCGAGCTTGAGGAGAAGTTCAACGACATCATCACCATTTTTAGCTACATTGAAGACAAAGATGTGTTTCAGCGGGTGAGTGAGCATTGATTTCTGTGATTTGAAATGTTTAGGAAATGTTTTGTCATTGCTGTCATTTGCTGCAGCCGTTGCCATTATCATAATAATAATAA
>Ga0209780_1001060_pt1 | contig 17188 bp, 9 predicted proteins | sample WorMetexBAHAMAS2_FD_187384 | JGI IMG/M metagenome (GOLD analysis project Ga0209780, IMG submission 187384) | Marine gutless worms symbiont microbial communities from Max Planck institute for Marine Microbiology, Germany - Inanidrilus exumae... | ecosystem: Host-associated > Annelida > Digestive...
CCCCCTAGGTTTGGACGCCCCTGCAAATGACTCATGCCAGTCAGACCATGAGTTTCATTCAAATCGAGCAATAGACGATGCAAGCTGTGCGCAGAATTGTCTGAATTTTTACCCGCGCCACGCTATGCTAGCGCAGTACTAGCTGTCATCGTGTCCGTCCGTCCGTCCGTCTGTCCGACTGTCTGTCACACGCCAGTAATGTACGAAAACGGCTGAACTTGGGATCACGCAAACAACGCCTTACGATAGCCCAGGGACTCTAGTTTTCTGACGGCAACAGTCGTTGGTGGGCGATGGCATGCGATGCCCCATTCCCCTGAGATTTGCGCTCAAAGTGACACATCCCCCTTTCGAACAAAACGATTTCGACCGATATCCGCTCATATTGCCTCAACCGTGAGAGCTAGCGAAAAATGTTCAATTAGCACTTCCAACGAGCCATAGACGAACCGTGTACGTTACCCCTAAGTCTCCAAAAAGTGACACAAAACGCGATTTTGCTGTTCTTGCTAGTAAAACTTAACTTCTGTTGAAAGAAGTCTGCTGCAAAGCTTCTTCGTGTAAAAACTTCCACAGGCAAAGTTGTAGCATCATTCCTCTATCTAACGGTCCATAGACGAATTGCGGACGACGTCCCCATACCTAAAAATTTGCGCTCAAATTGACCCACCCCACACTTCAAATTTGATATGCTGATTGACGTAGAAGGAAGGGCTAACTTCCGGTGCAGGCAACAGCTGGCTTCTCGAGACCGAACGTGTATAATACAGTAAGAGTGGCGTCGCAGTCAGGTTCTCTCGAGCTGAGTGGTTGCATGGCGAAGTCTGGTTGACTTGCATGGCGGGAGCGCGGATAAGGAGGAAGGAAATGATAGGGGATGAGAACGGGGCAAAATGGGACAGAGCGAGAATAGAGGCGGGCAAGAAAGTATACTGACACGTTTAAGGCGAGGGAAATTCATACTACACCGCGACTCAAAACCAGTTACTAAAACTGTACTCTTGCCCTCGTTGCATCTTCGCTAAATGCTGACCGATGTTCAATCACTTCACTCACGGACTCTGTACCGCAGAAGCAAATTTGCAGTAAAGTAACGACCAACGACCCCATCGCACCCTGAACGCGTTGCTGCACCTTGCACCTGTGTTAGAAAATTAATATAGGCTTAGCCATGCACCTGGACTGAGTGGACCAGATTGCCATGCATGGCTTAGCCTCATCATTCGTCTAGTGTTGGAAAAATATAAAGGTTGCCATATTCCATAGAGGAGAGTAGGCGGGGTGTTCATATCCTGTTCATTATGCCTTGAACCCGTATATAGACGGTTCATTCTTTCTTTCTTTTTTCTTTCCTTCTTTCTTTTTGCGGGGATACGTTGCTGTCTGCGCTGAGGCCTCCGATGGGCCCAATGCGCCAACCCATCCACAATGGATTAAAAACGCTGTGAACTTTTGCAAGCCTCATTTTACCTAGTTCATCATAGTCTAACTGTCTAGCTGTATGTCTGTCCCGTCAGCATACTCACCAAACAACCCACGGAATGACCCACTTACACCGTGTGTGCGCACCTGCCGCAATAAAAATACGTTGCGGAGAGGAAGCGAAAGCGATGACAAGGAAAGGCAGGTGGAGAAGGAGCGAGGGAAGAGCCAGGAGAAGATCATTAGGTCTAATCTGATAGCATAGCCAGTATATTTATTAACCCGGATAGCACAAGCACACACACAGACGGACACCGATATGTTGACCATGACTTTGTCATTTGACCTTTCGACCTCGAAGCTGGTCGATACGTAGGCAACTTTCACTCAGATTTGGATCTACTTAAAGTTAGGGATATGAAAAGACGAACGGACAAGAGGCAAATTACAGGCAGAGGACTAGATGCAATCCGTTTGGATTCTGCTACAGCAGTGTTTGCTAATTATTTATTGACCCTTTTGAGTCAAAATGTCATTACCCATTTCCATGATTGTCTGATTCAAAAGATGTATTCCATATGGTACAGGACGGTATGCAGTGAACAACCTATTATTCGTGACCAAAGCCGAAGCGTGCCGTGTAGATCGTCCCTCATATTCGACTTTGTCGAAAGAATCGTTTGACTTGTAGCACTCGACAATGTTGCTTCGACAGTGTTGCTGGTGTGGAAGGGGCTTTATGCGAATACGTCATTTGGCATCAGTGCAGCAAGAACATCTCGTCACGGCTCGACAATGATTAAAATTACTTTAGCTAAATATGCTGAAATCAATATTTGTGGTTTGTGCATTAACATTTTATTTGTTGTGTCCCAATTCAAGAAAATTATCCACGTTTTCCTGTATGAACAACATTAGCAAAAGTATAAAGACGGTGCTCTTGAAACCGTCTTTGAAGAGTTCAGACAAACCAGAGCGCAGATGGGCAAGTAGGGGCAAAATTTCGGGGGGGGGGCTTATCCGGGAACAGGTGTGCGAGATGGTATTTTTTCGTGTTGGGGGCAGGTGTTCAGGGTAAATGTCCTACCTTCCGGCGCGAGGCGCACTGTAACGCCCGGAGCAAACGTTCGTATTGCCCTATCGGTTAGTTTTAGATACTATAATTAATACACACGCTCGAAAGCTGAGGAAAAGCCAGCTTATTTATTTTAATCTTAATATTTAAGACCACGCGACATGAATCACTCAGTGAGTACTGCAATAAAACAGACATTGTTCTGTGCTTATTATTTTACGAACACGCTCATTTGTGTCAAAATAATCGACAATCCCAGCATTTGAATGCCGGTTTTCAAAACTCTTGTAACCAATATGTACTGTACCTTAGATTTCTGGAATGTTGAGTCCGAAATGCCGCCCCCGGGGGAGGGGGCAAATACTTTCCCTTGCCCCTCTCCCGCCGCCACTGTTAAGGTGGAAGCAACAGTCTGGAATGCGATCGGACCGGGGTCGCTGCGCCACATCAGTCTCGCTGGCGTGCGAGCTGCACATGGAAACTTCATTCACTGCTGCTGCAGCTGCTGTCGATACCAGGCCGATGTGATGCTACGTCACGGTTGTGGCACGGGTCATCAAGTCCACTGCTCCGCGAAAGCACGGCGTGCAACATTCTGACGCCAATAAAGCAAGTGTCCAAAGTACTTTGGCAAGAGGCCGTGTCGCCATCCGGTCAGCCCTCGCAGCGACGAATGCAATCTTCCGCCGCGTGCGCTACGCAGGCAGTAGCACATTCGCACTGCCTAGGTACGTTACAATAGGGACATGCCGCCTCAAAAGTGCCCCTCCCCGTGGGATATCTGCACCCCATATAATACATATGGGTTCCTTGGGACCACGCGAGTCGACCCACCAAACGGCATCTCGATCGGTTCAGCTATTTTTGCTTGCACAGCTCGCCCGTACTTGTGCCCAACACAAAGACGGACAGACACACAGAGCATGCTACGTTAGACATCTGTAGCAATAAGCCGCATCTATGCACTGCGTGCAGGCGATGCGGCCTAATAAATATATAAATAATAATTATAATTATAATTATAATAATAATAGCAATAAACTGCACATAGTGTACTTCAAAATAAGTGCTCAAGTGCGCTGGTGGAGCCATGAAATAAGTACGGTAGACGGCCGTAACGTGCCGTAGACGACCGCAGGGAGAACGCTACTGAAGACTGGCAAACGTAGCTACACTCAACGGCGCGACTCGGTAGAGAATTATTCCAGACGACTGCACTAGAGCCTGCCAAGTCTCTGGCGCCCGCCGAGTAACGTTCGTATTCGTCGGAGAACGAGTGTATATGTTGTCTGTCAGCAGACCTCGAGTGCCTTTAGCTGTTCCCGATTCGTGGTTATCTCACAGTAGGCTACGGCAAAGCTGCAGCTTCACAGAGCGGTGTAGCTGCTCTTTTCTGTCTGTGCGATATGCTCATTTTTATTATACGCTGCATCGACACCGCTGAAGATATCCCGAACTTTTTTCTTCGATAGCTCAGCATCATGATTGTGTCTTTCGACTTAGCGTTCTTCGTAGCCTGCAGAACTGGCGTCATCATCGTCATCATCATAATCAAGTTTCTTCAATAAAACAAGTTGACACACGCAACGTTGTTTACAATGTAGAGAGAGATACGTTAATGCAGTAGATACAAACTAGTAACTAGTAATAATCCTTATAAATAGCTCTGATTAAAAAGTTACGATCGTTGAGGTCACTGATTTTACATATAAGAGACTTAATATAATTTTTTGGTGCGAAGCGAGTAGACAATTTCTGGCCTATCAGGTAAGTATGAGTGAAGGACGTGTGTTTTGTTGTACAGTATTTTACGAAACAACGCGTCGACGGCTCCCAAGAACATGTCAGTAACGGTAACTGATTATTGATTATAGCAAGTCCCAGCCTACGCACGACAAACTGGCTCTGAAATGGGCGTGCTCACGTCACGTGATCTACTTTAAATTTCAAGGCCGATTATTACGAGGACGGACTTGCTTGTTTCTAGCATAATTCAATCACTCCGTTCGCGGAGCTTTAGCGCTACTGCGTGAACTTGCGGTATACATCAGAAGAAGCCTGTACCACGACGTAGAAGGAAGGGCTGACTTCCGGTGCAGGCAACAGCTGGCTTCTCGAGATCGAACGTGTATAACACAGTAAGACTGTCCATCATAACCTAGCTTTACGAACGGCGCAGAAATGAGACAAGACGCACGTAATCAGAAGCAGAGCAAAAGCCATGCCACGCTGGCGCACAGTACATTAACTTCCCAATAACGATGGCATGGAACACATCTTTCAATGACTGGTCGGGGAGGCCATGACTTCTAAGTACACACAGAGCGTTCAGCAGACTGGAGCAGGAAGCAAGAAGAAGACTGCTGACGTGGTCTGCAGCCGTGAGACTACTGTTGACGTCAACGCCGAGAATTGTCAATTTGTCAACGCGCTCAATGTCAGGACACGGTAATGCTTGTTACACTCGATCAGTTTGGCCATGAATTTCCGGCGATCTGTAATCATTGCGGAGTTATGACGGCCTGAAGTCACAAGACCTGGAAATTTTGTGAGCAACGTTTGCGTTTTTTGGAAAAATGGTAAAATTTTCAAAAATTCTGTCTCAAAAGTTTACATAGCGACACCGATCGACGTTGCTGTGTTGAAATGTCGTACGGGAAATTGGTGAAATCGTGCGTTATTCGCATAACAAAAAATTTCGGCTCCCTCTCAAACTGTCGATACTGCGCGAATCGCGCCCAAAATCTACCAGGGCCAGAGTCCAACATGTTCCAGATTTCATCCAAATCGGTTCACTTTCGGCGGAGTTAAAGCGGTTTTCTGCCCCATAAAATATTTTTCGTGATAGACTCTTCGAACTTGTAATAAACAACATGAGCCGATTAAAACGCTCTAGGCAGGCTACGCTTTTGCTAACGCTATAGAGGGGTCGATCATAATAATAGTGACTTGTTATAGTGACTGTTTTAATTAAGTGCCTACATTTGGCTAAATTCTGAAAGTAAAACATTCTGATCGCTATCAGTGGCCCCTGTCCGCCGAGGCACCAAAACTGAGCTTCAATGCAATTTTCTCCGCCGAAAGTAAACCGATTTGGATGAAATCTAAAACAGTATGAGTACGTTGTCGGGGGCTGGCTCTGGCAGATTTTGGGCGAGATGCGCAGTAGCATTAGCTGGAGAGCCAAGCGAAATTTTTTGTCAGCTAAGCAACGCACGATTTCAACGATTTACCGTCGGCCAAATTTCACAAAATTTGAACACAACACGTCGATCGGTGTCGCAATAAAAACTTTCAAAACAATTCTGAAAATTTTACCGTAAGGGATCGTTTTTCCGAAAAAACGCAAAAATTTCTCAAAAAAGGTTTTAACGTTTGGCGACTTCAAGCCGCCATAATTCCTCAATGATTACAGATCGCCGGAAATTCAACACCAAAATAACCATATACGGACTTTCGTGTTTCTATTTTACCATTGGAATCAATTCAAAATCATTCCCTTGGCCTGTACACTCCGTACAAAAACCTCCCGAAATTTTCTGCGACGTCCGACGCGGGTTAACAACACGGCGTATAACGCTGGCATCACTCAGTCGCAGGCAGCCAATCACCATCGACATTGAGTCACGTGACACTAGGCCTCGTCGAATGCAGGAAGTAAAAAGCTTGTGTACAGATAGCCAAATCTTTCGAGCCGAATACTGTATATTATGGGCGTTCCACACAATACGGTCATCTAGTTTGTTTTCTTTGCTGTCCACGAAACTCGTTGTTACAGACCACACTAGCGCTTTCATTAGTCGCATCTTCGTTAAAATCGTGGCCCATCAATCGTTACTTTAACATGTCTGTTCACTTCCGCCATAGTCGTCTAACCGAATGTATAGGAGATTTTCACATTTCAGCCTTTTCTGTCGTACTGTAGCCTATCAAAATAATTTTTTTTCATCGCTGTGTTTCATGCTGGAATAATACAGTTTATAATTTTAACTCGTTTTATGTTTTTTTTTTAAATTTTGTGTGTGTGTGTGTGTGTGTTTATGTTGCGGCGTCATGTTGGCGGCATTTTTATGCCCTGTGATCGTCGTGGAGTTTCATATACAATTTTTATCTTAGTTTTTTTGCATTGTGTTATATGTTCTCCGAAGTTTTTAAATACAATAAATAAATAAATGCTATGACTTTTCCATATTTTCTGCAGTGATATCCAGATCGCCTGCCCCCTGTTTAACCTGGTAAGGAATTCCGTCGTACACTCACCATCTGTAATCTGTGACCCAAGGCACGGCACGTAGGCCTATCCACCTGCTCCAGTTTGCTCATTCTGAATGAGTATGCGGTACGCTATGCCGTCGCTCGCCATTACCTTGGTCTTGTCGGCGTTGGTGATTAGGCTTTATTTACGACTGACTCAGTACGTGTAGGCGATCCACCAGCTCCTGTAGTTCTGCCTCCGAAGTGGCCAACATGATGATGTCATCAGCGTAGCGAAGGTTCGTGACTATTCACCGTCCAATTTGTAGTCCACCTTGAAATCGATCGAGGTCTCCCCCAGTGTTTTATCCAGACACCCTAGGTTGAGGGAGAAATAGACAGCATTTGGGGAAGGTGTTTAGGGTCTGGGGCAGTGCCCCCAGCGGATCCCGGGGCAGAGCCACTGGTCAGGGGTTCTGGGGACGAAGCCCCCAGAAGCTGGAAGCTTTTTGCTGCATAAGTAGCTTATTTTTGTCTATACTCAAATGTATTGTGGAACTGTAGCAGTCTTATTGTATTGTATGTGCTATAATTAGTTACTGTTCATGAAATACACTCTGGTTAAACGTTGAGATTAACATGATCCCATGCATATGAACGTCCTGCCGTCGTCACGTGCGGAACACAGTATACAAGTGAAATGAAATGACACTATAAAAGCACTTTAATAAGACAGTGGTGTCAAAGGTTTTGACACTACTGTCTTATTAAAGTGCTTCTATAGATGTAAGTCGAGTATTGACATTATTTTTAGCTTCACGGCAGGCGTGACCGAAAATTCTTGGGGAAGTTTCGATGTTTGGGGCAAAGTTCCCCAAAAAGGTCCCTTGATAAAACACTGGGTCTCCCTCATCACCATCTCGGCTAGGATGTGAACAATTACGGAGAAAGGACACAACCTTGTCAGACTTCTTTCTTAACGCGTAAACATTCTGATAGTGTTCCCGCTACCTTGACATTAGCGAGCTGTTTCCTGTACAGTTTGGCCAGCAAGTCAATCAAGTGCAGAAGATATCCCATGTCCACCATAGTCACCCAGAGCTTATCATGGAAGATGGAGTCGAATGCCTTCTTGAAGTCCACAAAGCACATACAGAGTGGTTGCTGGTGCTCGCGTGCCTTGTGCATCGGTATTCTGAGATTCGTGATTTTATTAACTGTGAATTGATTAACCGTGTTAATTATTGTCAGATTCCAAGGTATGTATACAAGAGTCTCTGCTGCCGGTGACAGAACCGCGCGACGCAGAGGCTCAGCGCATGCTAAATATTCCGCATCATATGGTAATTAAACCATTTCTTCTACTCGGCCTAGCTGCTGAATACACATATCGGCGGTGGCTGTGATCAACTGTTGTCCGACGACCATCAGACGTTTATGACACTCGCCGGCGAACTATGTTGACAGCGCCTGAGACGATCAGCCGTTCCAGAGATATGGTTGGTGCGCACTAAAATTTAAGTGGTTCACGTGACTAACTAGGCCCTGTGCCCTTTCAGGGATGGTTTGTCATCCATGAACTAGCACTTGCTACCGTCATGCCACCTACCAGATTTGAAGTCTTTAACTCCACGCACTACAAAGATATGAAAGGCGATATAAAATGTCGAAAATGGGGTGGTTTGGGGTAGTTGCGGTCACTCAAGGTCACTGGAAATAGCACCAATTGATAGAGCGCATATGAGTTCTATAGTAAGCTTGTCTCTATCTTGCACCGTTTTTGAGATATAAATAGCGAGATACTGGATTTGAACCTACCCCACCTCTATTTGATCCCGTTGGAATTTCGCCCAAATCTTTGGCGTCAGAAAACCAGATTCCATGGGCTATCGTATGGCGTTCTTTTCGTGATCCTACGTTTAGCCGGTTTGGTACAATACCGGCGTGTGACAGACAGATTAAAGGACAGACGAATAGACAGACGGACACACGACGACAGCATATACCGCGCTAGCATAGCGTTGCGCGCTAAAAACAGTTGATAGCAATAACCGCGCACACTGCGAACACTTTCCAAGATATTACCACTTGTTTATGAATTAGAAACTTGCAAGTTGCAACGCGTCTGCGATCGTTACGAGTCAACCAATACTTAGCCAATAGTAATTGTTGCTCACCCACGACTTTCAGTTGTTATCATTAACTTAATCGTGCTGTATTTATCGAACTATTGGCTTTAAAATGATCCTTCATTCCTCAGAATTTAGCCAAGACAGGCTATCGAGAAAACTAGAACGGTAAGAGGGCCGGCTCCAGAATTGGCTGGTAGGGGACGCCCGTGGTTCGAAGTTACATGCGACCCCCAAAGGCGGGAGAACCATCAGGGTTAGGCTCCCCATTAAAATTTAGTTCGAGATGGCATAAGGGAGACAAGGAAGACTAACATTAAAGTGATACTGAAACAAGATTGGGGGCTAATGCAGGAAGTTTCTGTCCGCCCACTGGATCCGTCCTTGAATGGTGTGGCCACTATGCGAGGAAGAAAGTAACGATGCACGGGCAGACCCAGGGTATAAGTAAGTAAGTAAGTAAGAATATTTATATAGCGCAGAAAATCATGCGTCACACTGCGCTGAATAGGAATAGGAAGGAGGTTCGTCAGAGGGAATGGAAACGGCAGTCCCCTGAAGGGTTTAGGGGCAAAACCGATGTAGGGACCTGGGAGACAAAGTCCCCAGCAGCTGTTTGTCACTGATGGATACTAAAAGATCAATGTTGACAGAAGAATGTTAGGCGGCTGTCATGATCATCTGCTGCGTTCAGCCTCAGCAACCAGTGACGACCGTGACGTTCAGGAATAAATCGTCGTCGAAACGAACTGTCAACACAAAACCACGACACTCTCAGTCAACGGCACAACTACAAAAGTCTCTTGACGTTGACCTGTCTTCAGTTTATGGCGGAAGATTCGCACCACTGAAGTGAAGTAATGATGGCAGGATTTCAGTGTCTTCAGACTGTTCGGCCAAACAAACCCCCCACCACGAATTTAACACTCTGAAAACTATTGGGGGTAAACTGTAGACGAGAGACAGACAGACGGACGGACGCCAGACCGTTACATTACGCTTTACGCTAGACTCGGCTAGCGTAATAAAGACGTCTTTCCCGTATGTCTTAACCTCACGCCCATTAGAGAGTAGTCTGTCATCGAAAGTCAAGCACTTGATATATTCTACCTGCATACAAAATTTGGCGACTGTCGCTTCAGTCGTTCCAGAGATATGATTGCGGCTATCGAAATGGAAAAGTGGGTCACGTGACCCTGACCACGCCCCTTTCGTGGGTGATTCGTCCTCCGTATGCTGGGACTTAATATAGCCTACCGGTGTACAAAATTTGATCACTCCAGCTTCAGTCTTTCGAGAGATATGGTTGGTGCCCACCAAATGTAAATGGTTCACGTTCACCACGTTCACCACGCTCCTTTTAGGAATGATTTGTCATCCGCGGGTTAGGACGTGCTACTATCAACCTGCCTACCAAATTTGGTCTTTATCTCCGCCCACTATAAAAAAATAAAAAGGGATACAAAATACAAAATTTGGATAATGGGTGGTTTGGGGTAGTTAGGGATCACTCAAGGTCACTGAAAATAGCGCCATTCGATAGAGGCATACGAGTTTCTATTCGCCTTCCGTAGTAACTATATCCCTATCTTGCACCGTTTCTGAGATATAGCGAGATATTGGTCGAAAATCGCCAATCTGAACCTACCCCACCTCGATTTGGCGCCCCCTTTGGGTGACCCCGTCGGAATTTCGACGGCATTTTTGGTATCTGCAAACTAGAGTCCCTGGGCTGTCGTATGGCGTTGTTTGCGTGATCCTAGGTTTAGCCATTTTTGTAGAACTCCGACTTGTGACATAGAGGTGGACAGACAGACAGACAGACGGACACACGAGGACAGCATATACTGTACATATACGGTAAAAATCGATAAGCCTACACTTGACATTTAATCGTAACTTCGACATACGTAGACTATTTCCAAAATTCTTTAATTGTCACATTCACCATTATCAAGATTGCCCATGTTTCTACACTACCTTGTGAAACTTGAAAATTACAATTGCTACCGATTTCAATGGCCTATTGCACGTGAGACCTCTGAATTCATCTTGCAAGATATAAGGCCGCCTTAATAGCTCAAGTCTGAATCCTATGGCTATAAAATCTGGAAAACAACACAGCAGTGCTAAGAATTAAGAGGATCCGTGATGTCAACGCACTACAGCAGCAGATGATTGACGTGTAACATGGGCTGCTGCAGACAGTCATTGATGAAGCTCACACAAGTGAATGACATAAATGTCTGCGAGCTTGTGTTTGTACCAGACAGAGATTGACGTTTTCATCACTTGCTATAATTTTATGACTATTTTTTCAGGTAAGTGGACTGCATAAGGTATTACAAACACTGGTGTCTCCTTCTAACTATGCTTACGTCACGTCTTTTGTCGCACAAACTTCATGGATATTGTCATCAATCATGTTTTTAACGTTCTTGCGTTATTTGTATTCTGTGCTTCATTTACTGCAATAAAATTACATAAATCGTCCCTGTGACATTTTTGTATCGTTAACCATCTAAATATTGTTGCGTTTTGTTAAGTTTCAAGTAAAACTGATTAATTTTGACGATATGGGTAAAAGTTCAGCCATTACTTTAATTTCGCAAGGTAGTGTAGCAACACAGTTAAGGCGAGATGGAATACCCTGTATTAGTTACATAGAGAGTTTGTTCAGAAATTTGTCAGTAAAAGGATTTTGAAAATCGGTTTAAATTTGGCGAAGTTATGATCGAAAGTCAAGTGTATTGTTTTTTTAGACACAGTGTAGTTCTGAACAACGTTCATAACTGCGTGCTACCGATTCAGTTCAGTTCAGCTCAGTTTAGATCTGGCGATGTGAACAGTGATGATAACCAGCGTGCAGCAAGCAACCAGACCTAGCCTGACTATTGGTGATATCTTCATAAGTGTTGCGTGGTGGCTCAGCGGTAGGGCGTTGGACTTGCGATTTACAGGTCGCGGGTTCAATTCCCGGCCGATGGCTTTCACGTAACATAGGTCAACTCAGCCTTGCATCCCTCCGGGGTCGCTAAATCGAGTACCTGCTTCGGCTGGGGGTAAAGGCGGGATTCTCACCTCTGTCGGGTGGCAGGTAACACTGTATGATCCCATATGGCATGTGAGTTTCCCGTAGCGGTGAAGAGCTAAGTTGATGCTAAACTGCTATACACTGTTTACTTAAGTATACTCCAGGTAATATATTGGGGGCGTCCCGTATCGCCCTATGTTGCGCCAAAGACAGATCGCCACACCTTAACAGATGACATTGCCATTGCGTTTACAGGGGCCCTAATCCGGAGTTCGAGTGATTCCTAGGTGTATATAAACAAGAGCAGTTTTTTTTATAAACAAAACACTATCAATCAATCAGTCTATCATTTATTTGTTCATGAAAGTACTAACAAGGAAAACAAGGAATGCATATATTGAACAGGATCAACAAAGCGAAAAAGAAATCATGTACGTCTGGATATGAGTTACTCACCGCATCCAATGAGAAGACGGCCGTCGTATTTCCACGACTTGCTGCCTCGAAAGTATCTGTTGCAAGAAACACGTAGTAAAATGTCAGCTTGCAAGCGCAGGATCGCCAAAATGCGTAAAAATTTATACGTTTTCCACACATTCACATCTGTGTCAGTTAACCGGTGTTGCAATGAAATTCCATATTTTCATACATTTCACTGGTTTTTGTTTCATTTATCTTCATTTCTTTATCTTAAAACGCTTTAAATTTGCTGTAGATATATCATTTCTCATATTTATATAAACTTCCATTCAACATGTGTATAATTTCACGTTAAGTTAATATCCACGCCGACCATAGTTGCGGAGTATGGTTTTCAGCGGCGCTTGTCTGTCTGTCTGTGTATCTGTCTGTCTGCTTTTCAGCACGATATCTCAAAGACCGCTGCAGCTAGGATCACCAAACTTGACCAAGAAATGTTCCACCACGAGTCGTGGAAACTTATTTACTTTGGGGTCAAAAGTCAAAGAGCAATGTCACGAGGCGTTGGTTTTTGCACTCTTCTGAGTGCCGGCTTCTTCCAGTTCGTCCTGTGATCAAAAAGTTCACATCGCGTCCTTAAAGTGATAAAAACGTAGGTGAAATTACGACCAAAAACTAATCATCAGTTTTCAAAACCAAATCGATCGGATTTGAAGAACAGCTAAGTAGTGACGGAAGCGAACGTGTCGAAAAAAACGAGATGAAAGTCCAAATGTTTCTCAGTTCTGTATTACTGTTTGGAAGCCTGTCCTCTGCGAAAGTCACAATATAATTCTATTAGCTATGTCATTAATGGTAAATGTAGGAAAATTTTCAACAAGAGATCACAACAGGTGTTGATATATGCTTCCTAGACCTTTTTAACTTTTTACCTGCGGAAAAGGCTATTGCTATTTGCAAGTTAGTTGGAGTTTGACGTACATTTTCAGCACAAATATGGCTATTAGAGACGATATTGCTATTCGCAAAAGGAATTTTTGAAAAAAAGTTTGTGTAATTAATGACGAATTGTTTAAGATATTTAGGTTACTGATCATGCTGAGAAAGAAATAGCAACATCGTTAGCCGATATTTAGTCAGGTTTAGTTCAGTAGTCGAGTTTCTTAGTTATTATAATGCTATCCTTGTTGGTGAATTACGATTAAATAAGTAAAGACGACTGGCCGTGTACCGAACGTGGAGCAGAGGCGAGCGATGCATTGGATATAGTCGTCAAACTCGATCACTCCGTCGCGGTTACTGTACCGTTGCACGAGCGAGTTGAAAGTCGCATTGCTCACATTTACGCCTACAATTAACCGTGCGCAGTACATCACATGTATAACTAGACGGATTGCAGTGTATCTGGAGACACACTGCAGTATAGGCTCGAAGAGAGCTTTACCACCGGCAGGTGACACAATTGTTTACTTATTTACTGACGGTAAAGCTGTTTAGTTCCTGCATTCGACGATACCTAGTGTCACGTGCCTGCGACTGAGTGATGCCAGCGTTATCTGCCGTGTTACTTACTTTCATTTTCCAATTCAGTCTGCTTTTCTTCAATATATCGCTCACTAGGCCGTTCTCTTCTGGTTTTATGTGTGTTTAAGGTCGGTTTTTGTGTTTTTGTCAGTTTACTATGGGATATGCTGGCACGGTGCTGCTGAAATAAACTTGATTGATTTATCGATTTTAGTCTACCGTGCATACCATCATTTCGGTATAGGCCTACACGCCAGCATATAAAACACACATGTCCAGGTGGTTTCATCATCCTACGACATGTCGAAATTTTCACCTGAGAGGCATTAAGATACAGATACAATATAATGCAAAATCGAAAGAAAAGAAGAACGTGTTAAAAGCAACATGTAAGCACCAGCCTACTTACTAAAAACAACAATGCTGTAAAACCTATTAAACGTATTTTCTCGGATAGCGGTCAAGTGCTTGCGCCAATAATTATATCAAACTCGCCATATGACAAAGTTAGTGCAGGAGATTGCTACCTATCACATGCAGTGCTGCTCGCAGTTCGTAGCTGTTGAAGTTTCCGCTGCCGTCCTCATCATGTTTCCTGAAAACCGCCTATCACACGTACATCATTTCACCGGCGCGGCTTCCTCGCATAGGCCTACATTTGCTCCAGCAAAGTTGAGAACTCAAAGGCTGGTTGCGCACAGCAATGCCCTAAATGAGACTACACTATGTCCGGGAAAAGTAACCCCTGTATACATTTTCATAACTCTGTCAATCAGTGTCGGATTTTGATCAAATTAAGCGTCAACAGTGCAACGTCTAATTGCAAACAAACCAACAAATTTCAGTAAATTCTGTCAACGACTGCGTTAGTTATAATGAGTTTAGGGAGGCCACCCACCCCAAAACATAAGGTGTACACTATAGCAATCGCGCAGACCTGACAGTCAGTGTTTACGTGTGTGCAAACATCAAACACAGCCAAAGTCTGTGTTCAAAATGTCCTCCATGTGCTGGAATACTAGATCGAAGACGTGCAGACGCCACAGCCTGACGCTTCATCGATGAACATACGGAGGAAATCTTGGCACTATTCGATCAGGCACGACTTCAGCTGATCCGGCTGCGATATACACGCTCCTGCAGCTTCCTCCGAATCTCATAGTCCAGCACCGTGCCCTTTCCCCGCCTCAACACTTAATTAAAACGCCATTAAAATCGTGTTGTCCATCGTGCGATTTCTTTCGTATCATTTCATTTTCAAGTAATGCGCATATTATACAAGACAGACAGCCAGACAGACGGAGAGACAAGAGTTTGATGAGTAATCTGGCCTAGTCCCATAAAGAGTTCATATTCTAGTTAATCGAAATACAATTAAATTAGCATACTGCCCACAGAAGTATATCGTAGTAAAGTTTCATGCATTCGTCGTAGTTGAGTTTTCCTGAATGATCATCCTACTGAAACGTTAAGTCAGCAAATTATAGTTTGCATAAAGTTACGTAGGCCTAATTAAATATGAACACAGTTGCGTCTAACTTAATTAGACTTCGGCAAGTTCGCAAGTTTTAAGCTTGGTAAATTTCTCATCCAGCTGTAGAAGGAACGCGGTGGTGGATGCACTGATTTCTTAAGTTATCTCCGCCATGCACACGCAGGCGGAGATAATGTTTGATCCATGCTTGTCTGTGTGTCTGTTAGCGGAATAACTCAAAAACTTATGCGTGGATTTTCACAAAAATGGGAGTAATTAGAACACGGGCCGGAGAAAAACTGGTTAAATTTCGGTAGTGATTCGGGACATATTCTGGATAGCAGCCGGTCTTAAGTGTCGGCACACTACGACTGCTCGGCTTCGCATAGAAATAAGCTGTGCACGTCTGCGGCTGTACTCGTACAGCAATAATGAACGGTTTTGCGGTGAGCGATGTGGAATGTGCTTGCTAGATTTATTACATCTACCATCAAAGCAGATAATGGCGTGGCATAGACAATAACAGATGTTGGCTTCTCCACTGTGCGCTCGCCTATTGTTACCGACCGAGTAGCGTGGTCTGTCGGTCTGCCAGTCTGTTTGTCACCTAGTGAGCCCTGCAAAAACGGCTGAAGCGATCGAGATGCTGTTTGCATCGTGGACGCGGGTGGGCCCAGGAAACACCTGTTGTATATAGCGGATCGCTTCGGGCGAATACTGTATTGTGTTCATTCAACACAATACAGCCTTTTAGTTACATCTACCACCAAAGCAGATAATGGCGTAGCCTCCTACTGAAAAGTCTAAACGCACCACTGCCAAACTTAAATTAAATATAATTCAATGTAATTAGACGTTTCCATGGAGTCACGGACAATGCCGACAACGCAGTAAAGCGATATGTCGCAGAATACACGAGAAGGATACGTCTTTCATCGCCACCAAACTTCTGCATGCATCGCTCGAAAAACCACCGAATTTGAACTCTACAACAACCGGCAGACAAGAATGACCGCAGTGGTAGCAATTAGACCTCCGTTCCAGCCCGGCTCGCGCTTTATGCTCGCCGTGACTCCGCCCATCGTACGCTCAGCTCAGCGTTACGGCGTTTGGCAACTTAATAGCATAGACTGTGGATGACACTGAATTATCAACACCGATGGAGCCATAGTGGACCTACGTCACAGACGGTGGTTGTCTACGATTGCATCAGACAACATTCAAAGACTGCAAAGATGTGTAAACGTAAGGTAATGTATACGTCATCAGAAACCTATAATAGGTAAATTATGCCCTAATTTGATTGCATATGCATGAAATTAAAAAAACTCACGGCTTATTATCACTAAAAAACTGTTGTCGATCGAAGATCGAGATCAGACCGACCGCGTTACTGCGTTACCATGCATATACATGTACGCGCCGGACATTAACCTTTGACCTTGACCTATGTCCTTGATTTTCAATCCCAGGCGAACTATGGCCATGGCCCACACACACACAAACTCAAGTGCAAAGGTCAGTCGGTTCAAACGATTGAGTGGAAACAAACGGGCGGACAGACAGACACTACAGATTGCTGTACCCTCGCGTCTAAAGCGGGCCGTAATAATTTATTGACACACCATAACGCTAAAGCAAGCACAATAATGCCGTATCAATAAGCTATATCATAACAACCGTCTTTAAAGTTACGACGGGATAAATGTGTAAATTATAATGATTATAATAACAATAATTATTAGTAGTATTGCGTCTTTTAGTAATTCGTACGTTTTGGTTCGTACGTACGTTCTTATGATAATCTTTATTCACCGAAGATAAACAATCGGTAGCAATCAAATAGAAAAAATAGAAAAGAAAACTTAACTAGATAAATAATAAATACAGCAATGTCACAGCGTTAGTAACAACAA
>Ga0209780_1001061_pt1 | contig 17180 bp, 7 predicted proteins | sample WorMetexBAHAMAS2_FD_187384 | JGI IMG/M metagenome (GOLD analysis project Ga0209780, IMG submission 187384) | Marine gutless worms symbiont microbial communities from Max Planck institute for Marine Microbiology, Germany - Inanidrilus exumae... | ecosystem: Host-associated > Annelida > Digestive...
GCGTATATACGAGTCATATATTATTGAAGAAATATGCGGAATGATATTCCTTACCCCAATCCAACAGTGTCAAAGCAGTGAAAGATGTAAAAAAAATTTTTATGACAGTGCAACAATTTTGTCTTCCTTGCCAACAGTGAACAACAAATAGTGAACTTGTGCTATGTGGTGACTGACAGGACTAACAGATGATGTCAGAGAATTGACAAACTGACGACTGTTTGCAATCAATACGGAATTAACTGGCAACAACTACTGTGCACATACAAATATATAAATAGGTAAGGCCAGCAATGCACACAATATTTAACATTATGTTCAATGGTAGTAATTATTACAATTTATGTCAAACTTTATGTCTTCATACAGCAACAACACTTGGAAACATCAAACCTTCTTCTCTGTTTCAATGGCCACCGTTTTCTAGGTGAACCTGAATTAGTCAGTCCCCCGTTTTGCTTCTCCACTTGTTCCAAAAAAGAACCTTTCAGAATCAGATTTTTTGCGAGCCAGATGCGCTGTCTGTCACCGAACCAACAGCGTCAAAAGGAGTGAAGGGAACTCTAAGCAATGACCCCAATCAGCAACAAGCATCCAAACATCCAAAGTAATTTGGTCTAGGCCACACTGCCGACTTGTCACCCCTCGTGGCTGCAAATGGATTCGTCTCTTCTTGGCCTCCATCCAATACCTGGTGTCTTGGACACACAAGAGTCAGCCCCCAAACGGCATCTTGATTGGTTCAGCCGTTTTTGCACGGCATATCCGTGTTACCGTGTCCTAAAAGCTACTTTACCTAGCTTACGTCACATTAATCAGTACGTTCTACTACTACTAACACACAGAAGACAGACACACAGACCATGCTACGTGCGATATCTGCTGCAACAGGCTGCAGACTTATGCACTGCATGCAGGCAATGTGGTCTAAAACTTCTCCACTGGCTTCACAGTTTCACGATCTGCTATCAGAATCTTGAGGAAAGGGGCAATGCACCCTGTAACACCAGCTTCTCTCCACAGACACTGACCTCCAGCAAGTACAGAACTTTCAGTAAGACTTGGATACAGCAACAACACCAGAACTGCACTGAAACACACTGTCTATGAGATGGCAGGATGTTAGAACAGCAACGATACTGACCAAATATTTCTGAGACATCGACAGCACGCCTCTCAGTGCTGGCATTTCGGCGTAGTCGCAGTAAGCTGGAGTCACGCAACCTTGTGAGTATAGTATGTACAGTGGTGACCAGCTGACGACGAAATGCAGCCTCGTCAATGTTGAGATTAAATGGCAAATACGAATGCAACAGCTCCAGCTCAGCAGAGCTCACCACAGCTAGAATATTACAAAAGTGTCATTAAAACAATGTAATAATTATGACAAGTTCAACAATATTACACAAAAATACAATTTTATAACATGACCAAATAACAAAAAGCAACAATATCATAAAACAAAACTTAGATGACAAAATACACACTATTAATATCAAGGTAAACCTAAAACAAACACACCAGTTGTACGCTGTGATAAAGCCAAGAAGCTGAATGCCATCAGTCGGAGACTATTGTCAAAGTCATTTAATGCTAAGTGCAAGTACTTAGCTTCCTGTTAAATAACACAAACATAAATACAGCCATATTTAAAAACAACAAAGACCAGACACAAACTCAGTGAACCACTGGCTGAGCATTGGAGATCAAGATTATCAGTAACTTTGAAGACATTAACGTATCAACACTGTTCTGACATTTCAATTCAACTGATCCAATGTGCTAATACTGACTGACTGACTGAGTTAAGGTTTCACGTCCAACCCGACACAAAATAGGTCACTTTGGAAACATTCTTCCCAGCCAATCTCTTGACTTAGTACTGAAAAACTAAATCTGACACAATAACTGTAAACATGCATCCGTAACAAAATATACTATAACACAAAATAAGAATAAAAACCAAAGCCAGGTTTGATCGCCTCTTTCGACCTCTAGAGCCTATTCCTAAAAAAGTAAATGAGTAAGGAAGTAAGGAAAAGATTTATACAGCACTGGAGTCAGCCAACAAATCAGGGTACATTACAGTCTTGGAACCTGTATGGGGCCAATGTATTAGTTATGGCTAATAAATGAACACTGTGTTCCACATTCAGGTGTCTAGCTTCAGTCTGTATTCCTTGCTGCCATACCATTAATTCAGTCTGATGTGCCAGGTGTCTCTGAATTGCACCCGGCTGCTATTCTCATTTCAAACTTAAGTCTCTACATGTGGTCAAAATCTCTTTGATGTCCTGAAAGCTACCTGATGTTTACTACAGCTAAAGCTACTACTGAATTTATAGATTTGTGTCACATTAATTTCACCATACTGCAATGTTAACGATTTCTGGTAAGTACAATCCTTAGGAAATTGACTGAAACATGCAGTTCTCAGCACCCCATCTACACTACTGGTTCAACTCAGCAACCAGTTCAGACAGGTCATAATGCTCTTCCTGTCACCCAACCACCAGGAAACAAAAAGCACTGACCCCAACCAATGGCCTTGTCTCATTCTTGCAAAAGTGACATTGTGTACTTCAACTACCTTTCAGAAGAATTTTACCACAATGTTTACAGCTAATGTAATGGTAACCAGAAAGACATTCTCCCAACTGCAGCACGCACAGGCCGACAAAATTATTAAGTAAGTGAGTAAGAGTAAGTACTAAAATAAGTAAGAATATTTATACTCAGTGTACTAAAAGCAACCGTCACTAGGTAAGGGAGTCTAGACAAAACAACATGTCTTCTGTGACTGGTAAAACTATTGTACTGTCAAGTTAGGGTGACAGACATAAATGAGAAGATTGCTCCAAACTCGTGGACTGGCGGCAGTGAATGCATGACTGTCAAGATGTGACCGTGTTCTAAGGACAGAACACTTTTAGTTGTCTGACAATCGGAGATGATGGCGACTGGTGCAGTTATGATCTTGCAGTCATCCACGATGTACTGTCCTGCCAGACTAGTTAAGAGCCTCAATAACCAGCATAGCAAGCTTGAAGTCCATTTGCTACAGCTGTTGTAGAGGTAGCAAATGTAGAGAAGTGATGTCTTCACTGTTCCAAGAGCCAGTCACCAGGAGTGTCACAGCATTCTGCTCAACCCGTAGACGCCAGAACAAGACGATGGAGATGCCACATGCAAGGGATTTACAGCAGTCCAAGTGCGACAAGAAAAATGTGTGGACTACTTAACTGCATCAACCAACAATGACTGCACGATCCGACACAGCTGGTGCAGAAAGCAGTATGGAACTTACATGTGAGATGACTGTCCGTAATCACAGCAAGGTCCTGCACAGAATCCACGTTGTCATTGACGACAAGAGTACATCGTAATCACTGATCTTGTCTACTTGCTGTATCAAACCAAGCCAGATAAAGACTGTTCTTGCTGGGTTCAGACGTAGCCGGCAGTGTGAGAAGTGCAATACACTGGGTCAATCTGGCTATAACTGTTGAAGCGTCACTGACAGCAGCACCTACGCTGAGGGAGCCCACAGTACACTCAATGTACTGTGGACAATCTGTCACTATAAAAGACTTACTGTTTCCAGCCAGACAGGAATGACATCAGCCATTGCCAACGTTTCTCTCTAGATGCTGCAGCATCAGATAATGATCTACACACTCAAATGCTGTTCACACATCAAGGAAGCTGATTACCATCACGCACTGATCACTGATCATCAAGAGATGTCAATGTGTCAGAAAGAACCCAGAGGATGGCTATCTCTGTCGCATGACGGCATTGATAAAACTGATACATGGTCAGCTGTTGAGCCACTGCTTTCTCAACAACTTCCGATAAGAATGGCTAACGGGATACTGGTTGAAAGTTGGCTAATGTTGGCCATGCTGAGACATGGCTTCTTAAGACGAGGAGATATGATGGTGTGCTTCTGAGTATCTGGTAGACGGCTCGGCTGAACCAGGTATTTATGACCGCCGTCACGTACGGTATGAACTCGATTTTTTCGCATACAAGGTAGGTCAACAGGGACCAAAAGAACAGGATTTGACTATAGATAACATGACACATGACACGATAATGCGGCGAACCCGGAACTTCCTTGCCTGTGACTGAACAAAATGCGGATTTTGATGCAGGTGCTGTGTATTAATCTGTATATGACAGAAATGAAATTGAAAACATACCAATGCATACAAATACCACCAGTATGAACACAGAACAAGGCACAAACAAGAAGCAGACTACTATAACAACTAAATAAACATTTACTCACCCAAACGACATCACAACCACAAGACTTGGCTACAGTCATAACAGAGATAAAACCAAACAAACTGCAATGCTTGCAGTGTTCTTCCTGGAACTGGTTTATCATTGGAGTCAGTGAGGTTGGTAGGGCTCGTAATGTCACTGTTAACCACTGCTGGCAGGCATTACGACTCTGCAAGCTGGTATAACAAATACAACATTACATTAAAAGCATCATCAGCTCACTTCAGTATCGCACACAAACACACCATATAGTCAAATAAAGATAATACAGTCAAATTAAGAACAGAAAAAAATTATTCAGTAGTCGTTTTTACTGCACGGTGCTATGCTTAAGCAGTATATGGAATAACCCTGTGTCTGTCTGTCCATTCATCCACAACAAGTCAGTGTTCTATCAAAACGGAGAAAAACCCATCACAAAAGCCCAGGGACTATAGTTTTCTGGTGCCAAAAATTTTGTTGAAATTCCAATGGGGTCATACTCAATGGGGGCGCCAAATAAGGCTAATAGTAACTCATACGTGCTCAATCAAATGGCACTATTTTCAATGACCTTGAGTGACCCATATTCCCATAACTACCCCAAGCCACCTCATATTCCTAAGCCTTTCCTATCTTCATAACCAGCATAGGTAGATACTTTAAATTTAGCAGACAGCTGATCATAGCAAGGCCTAGCCTGCAGATGACAAACCACCCCCGAAAGGGCTGTGGTCAGGGTCATGTAACCATTTAAAATTTTGCTGGCTCCAGTCATGTCTCTGGAACATGGTGATATCTTGGAAATGGTACCAGAGATGTTGTTAATACAGACCACTAATAAGAAGTGATATATATGTCCTATCGGTTGGCTGGATGGAAAATTAAGATCCCCTTTCAACATAAAAATAGGCTATATCGGGACAAAATCTTGAGCTATCCTTACCCAGTGAGTGACCTTCAAGGTCATTCACCTACTGCAAGCTATTTCAAATGAGATTGTTCGTACAGTTGTGCAGCAGAAGACAAGATTTTAACTGACAATGCATGTAGCGTGGCATCTCTGCAATAGCTAAGCTTCTTGTAACACACTGTAAGACATGAATGCGTTACATTTACAATGTTAAAATAGCACTTTTATTTTAACCAAATCCTGTTAGCAAACTCTAACCTGGTCATTATGTCTTTGAAACAATGATAATAATAATTACAAATAATAATCGGGACCACATGAATTAGTTCTGACAAAACAAACCTGTTTGTGCTTGTAATAGCTGCATACAGTGACGGCCAGCAATATGTCAACCACAATTCTAAACTGTTAGCTTGACGACTAAACACAAAATCCACATAAACAGCATACAAAATACTTAAACGTAGGAATTATTAAAGCATAAAACATTATACTGGTCATCGTGTGTTAGTGGCAGCCTCAGTTAAGAACTGAAGTTTTTGTTAGAACAACGTTTTATTGCCAGAATGCTGTTATTGAGGGTGATAGTACATTCGGATCAGGCAGAAGATGCTGGATTTCTCCTCGCTGGTGTTATGTATACCATCCCAATACCTTTCAAACATAAAACAAACGGTAAAATGTAAAGTTACATTTGTGTTTCTGCAACAGTTGTTGAGGGATGTTTCAATGTCATTCTTTGCACCGACTGCTCATCCGTGTATAGAGAAACTTGTACCAGCCATATAAAAGTTATCAAACAGGATGTCTTAAAGATGCACAAACTTTAGTTATGAAAAATTCAACTGTGAGGTAGCTCATTAACTGACCTATTAGCTGCTGTGACTGTCCAGATTGCCTAGTATTCCATAATTGTCACAAACACTTTACACGCCTTGTTGTCCACAATTACACCATGCCTCATAGCAATTTGGTAAATCACCATAATCTGGGTTAGCCAGTTTGCCATCTTGAACTATAGAGTTCACTGGTGCAAAAGTCTGTATGGCTGGATACTGTGAAGCCATCCAAAGGAATCACTGGTCTTCATTCACTTTCCAACACCTGAGGAGAGAAATTATATTTCTTCACTTAAGTACCAATAATACATTATCACAGACAATCTTATACAGTCATTATTCAGGCATTAGCTGAACTGCAGGATTTTGTTAGAGAAAAGTTCTACTGCATGCCAGGTACTGCTGGCGGCAACTAAGACATTGGGTTTTGAAAGAAGATGCTACAGTTTTCCTCCACGGTGCTACTTACAACATCTCCATACCACCAAACCATCTCCATACCATTGAAGAAGAACACATTACCATATCAGAGCTAAAATTCGCTGATAAACTTGTGTTGCACACGGACACAGGAAATTGGTCGCGAGACATCTCTGCAGATCAGGCAGAATACTTGGGCAACCAGCCATCACCTGTAATATAGTATCACCTGTAATATATCACTAGTCTGTTACAGCATCACTACCTGTTAGTGAAAACAGTCAGCGGCAGTAACCGACAGCTTACCAGCAAACTCAATAACAGGCCAAAAATGTTCAGCAAAATTTGCACACGTCAGTGACGGTTATCAGCGACAGTCAAGTGCTATGAACAAAGTCAAATGACACTTCCATACTTGCGCTGTTGCTGCAACATGTATGGTGCAACAAAATAGCCAACAAGTGGCTTTAAGTATGTGACCAAGTCCTGAGTTAAGTATCTTAGGTTCAATCTACTACACTCAATCTATCCAGAATTTACCAATATATTGATCCACGTGACGAATAAACCATAAATCAATGATGGTAGCAATGCAGCACGATGCATTCTTTGTGTGTACTGTGCTAACAGAGATAAAGAGTTAATGAACAACAAGCTCCTGCACCTGGTCTGAAGGCAGATGCTGCAGCATAACAGCAAGAAAGACATATTTTGATTTGCTGTACCACGTCATGTCACATATTCTCACAAACAACGCTCCTGCTAAGCCAGAACTATCTACAAACCACACCAACGACAACAATGCTATCAACTGACACTGAGATTAAATGGCCAACAAGTTGCCAATTAGTCATTTTCAGTTGTTTCTTAATAACACTGCTGGATCATTCAGTCTTCCAAACTATTAAGTAAAGTAAAGTAAAGCAAAGCAAAGCAAAGCAAAGCACTTTATAATGAACTCATCTCAAAGGCACTCATGACATCTGTTAACAATGGATCACACAGATTTACATGCCACCTATACGTTTATCCACAAATAGAATGAACCAACATAAAGCTGCAGGAAAAGTTGACTTTGGCAACTACAGTGGCTATAAATTCATCTTCTGTGCAATGTAAATTAAATAGATTCTTACCTGCCAAACTAACAGAACTAAGAGTTTGACAGTCAACACTCACCTGTTTGCGGACCTAACAATTTGTCTAGCTGCATCACACTATCCAATAAATGTCCAATAAGCTCAGTTACTCCATCTACACAGCAATCCATGTGACCAGTTAATAACTCCAGCAAGTCCTTTTCCACTGGTTCTAACCACTCATTTTCCGAGTGCAAGTCCTCTAAATTGTCTTCGCAAACTGACTTCAGCCGACTGATCCACAGTTCCAGCAAGCGGAATGCATGATACTTGAACTTTGCTGATATGCACAGCTGCTGAACGGCAGGCAGCAGCTGCAACAGAAACCATGTGGATCGACAATCACCACCAGTGTGATGCTCTTTGGCAGACTGACAACTTGCTGAAAGACAAGTGCATGTCACAGGACTGTGCAGATCAATGGCGTCATCGTTTTCGGTTGGCACAAAGGCCAAAGTATGATTGTCAGCATGCGAAAGAATGCCTTGAAGCAAGCACAGATGTGAAAACGATTCGGCTGAACCTGCAAAACAAACATTCATATAACTTGTTTGTGAACGATTGCAGACATGACCATAACTGACCTTGTTCAGTCCTGGTAAACACCATAGTAGAACTGGTATTCATGAGTGACTTTTCAATCACTGTAATTAAACTCACAATTGATGTGCCATATTTTTTCGAGATGGTGGTCCTCCATAGGTTTTCAGTAACTGAAATGACTTTTAAAGGTCACTCAAGGCAATGACACCATTCAGTAGGTCACAAGTGAGTTCATATTAGCATTCTACAGCAAACGTACGCCTTTCATGTATCTTTTTTGACATATAATATATAGTTTATTTCGCAAATAAATGCAGCAAATAAGACAGAAAAGTTAAAAATACAACAGTAGAAACACACACACACACATAGGCAACATACATCAAAATTACAAATTACAATATGCATTAAAACTAGAGATAAAAAGTAAATTTGTAAAACGTCCATCACTTGTTAACTGATCAACAAATTTCTCACACTTCCTCTGAATCAAGTCCGTCATTATTACTAGTCAAAAAGTGCAAACATTTCCTATCCTGCATGTATTTGGGGCCCTTATCCTGCAACAATGTATTGGAATTCAACTAAATCTTTGATGCATAAAAATACAGTGCTAGGAATAACATGCTATAACAATAAATATGGACACAGACAGTATAATATAATACTGCGTTTGATGTACTTCAACTTGTGCAGCACTGTTACGAACAGATGTGGCATAATGCAATGGTTTTATAACAAAATCTGTTACACTAAATAATATGTACAACAGCACTGTTTATGGCATCAAATATCTTCATACCATTTAGATGAGTAAACTTGTGAAGTATGTTGCTGAAAACATGGACAGTGACGAGTGGCGAGTCAGCTCTAGTACACAGAAAGCCAAGTAAACTTCCAGCAAGTGTTTGGCAATCACGTGGCGCCATCTGTTGAACAAAACAGCAGCATATCGTATCTCATTCAACAAGCCTGACATGACACATGACACTTTAGTGATGCAGATATACACAAAACTTGTGCAACTACAAGATGGGACTTTGATCCCCAGCGTTGACGTGGACGCTTTTGTCACCTTGACTGCCGGCTGTGACCTTGATCTTTGACCTCCAGAATCTAATCAGGTCATCAGCAGTGGCTAGAGAATATTCCTGGCCAGTTTTATTAAATTGTTCGGGTGTTTGTGAAATATTGTGGTAACAATATCTGTCCAGACCAACACAAACAAACAGACAAACAAATGTGGCAGAAGGATAGCCCAAAAACATAATGCCTTCACGGACACTGTCGAGTAGTGAAGACATAGAAATAAACAAAACATACTGCCACTGCGGAATTGCCAGTAGTCCCTACTATTAACGCTAGGGATGTTGATGAGTCTAGCGAGACTCAAGACTTGAAGTTTTTTCTCGATCGCGGGGAAATAAATTTCTTGAATTCCGAGAATCTCGAGTGGTTAACAATAACACCTGTTGCTCCATGCTTGTTGTTATCGATTGCACACCAGCAGGCGTAGCATAACGACTTCAATAATGACTGCCACGTTAGCGCTTATGCTTCAGCGAAACAAAGGAAGCTGATCAGGCCATGTCAATGTGGTTGCGGTCGGTCTGCATGAGTAGTGATCAAAGTCCTGCATGGGTTGGGGGGATACGGGGACTTCAGAGAGCACATGGAGTACCTGTGGAGGCGGTTATAATGCTTACTGGGGACCCATAGTGTCAGGGAGTGAAAGTGACCAGCAAACCATGGGGATGCAGGGATCTGCAAAGCACAAGCATCTACTCTGTCGGACTCTCTCCATTCAAGTCGCTGGCGAGGGAGAATGTATGCCCCGTGCAGGTCTCTAGTAGAGATGAAGGATTACCGCCTTCTCACTCACTAACTCGACTGACTAAGGTTCGTTCACACTGGATGCGTCGCGTTGCGTTGCGGAGGCACCGCACTAATCACGGTCACATGGGGTGCACTGCATTGTGTTGTACAATGTGACACACCACAAGGCATCCGGTGTGAATGAACCTTTAGGACTACATTTTGTGGAAATCAGAGCGTGTCAATGAACAGCTTGCACGGCCCCGGGAAACGTCTGCTCACCGTCGTCCGTCGGATATTTTTGAGTTTGACTCGCGTGCGAAGGTGCATGCGATCGCTCCTTAACTCCACTCGGCCAAAACTGCTTAGAACGAAGTCACTAGTGATGCAGACCCACCATCCGCCAAACGGCAGACAGAGAAATGCAGTAGTCATAAGATTAATTGAGGCCACGACATCGCAAGCACATCATTACAGGTCCAAATAATCAAGTCTCGATCGAGTGCCGGGATTGGCCAATCGAGACTCAGGAATGAGATATTCCGGGAATTAACATCCCTACTTAACGCATTCACATAAAATGTGGCCTGCCTTCTTCTCTAGACCTTTACTCCATGCTGAGCCAAATGGTCCAAAAGAGAACATTTATGGATAACTGGAGAAGGTTTACTTGGGCCAGACACCCCACAACGATGTCAAATCAGATCAAAGCACTGGTATGAACCAGTATAATTCATCCTTAAGGCCTCATCCTTTCTTTAAACACCAACTGAATGCTGAAGTAAGGATGGTGCATTCTTTATGCTGGCTCTCCAGCAGCGTGTATCACATACACATATGAATTATACACATGTACAGGTGTAGTACACAACAAATACCTTTACAGCACTGTACCTGATGCAACGAAACACCCATCATACAGTCAATGACAGTATGAACTGGCTGCAGGGTCGAATCACATAATGAGTTAGAAGCTAATGACTGTCTGCGCAATTGACGAGCTGTTTCACCAGTCCACAATGTCTGACTACCATATAATGTCTGACAGGCTTGAAACAGCATCTGCATGTTACATAGCAGACCACTGCAAATGCATCAATACTTAATGCATGCATCAGTAATTGCAACGAACTACTAACAGAACAGAGCTAACAACTAAAATATTATTAAATTTTAAATAATTAAATTTGAACATTTAAATTTAAATATTAAATTTTCAATTTTTGGACCTATTACATTTTAAAGATAAAAGGTAAAGGCTTCTCATACTTGTTACCGAGCATTGGGCCCAGAGCTGATCCCGGTGTACAGGCAGTCAGCCCACAGGTGACTATAAGTCATCCACCCGGCGGTAAGCTGCCATTACTTTCCGCCAGGTCTGCTGTTACCTTCCCAGCCACAGAGCATCACCGCCCCTTGGCCGGTACCAAGTTATACTGTTTGGTGACAGATGTACATAGGTGTGAAGAACTTGCCCAAGTTCTTATGCAGCTTTTGCCCCAAGCAGTATTTGAACCCACAACTTGTTGATCGCAAGTCCAACGATCTACTTGTTGCACCACCGTGCCACATTTTAGCATGCACATAAATATAACCGCCATTTCTAAAATTAAAACATTTCGGATGGATAGAAATGTACAAGTTGTCATCGTCGTCATTATTATTTATTTAATGCAAGAAAAATGCAATGACAAAATTGCTCATTTGAAACCATAAACCCATGTCTCATACCACTGTACTGACTGTATGAATGTGGTCTGTTATGACATGCTAAATTTCATCTTGATCTATGCAATGTGCCACCTGAAAGGCAGTAAACCTAAACGCTGACACTAGAGTAAAACGCTGCTGGCAGTTTGCGAGCTCTACAAAAATAATTATAATGCTATAATTTGCACTAATTCCCCATTACCACAACTCTCAAACAAAGTGGCCTTTAATTCACCAGTAGTCCACTGCTAACAGGAGAACATGAACAATGTACCTTGGTTAGTACATAGAAGCATCTTTGCTGAGATAGCGTGCATGCATTGGAGTTGGTTGCTTGCAGACAGACAGTCATGCAGTCACAACACAACAGTATCTGACTACGAGATGCAAACAGCTGACGCACAATAGGAACAGCATCACACAGAGTCAGCCCTAAACACATATCATCAGGAGGGATAGTGCACTTCGACGAAATGCAGACTCAAGCATAAGCAGTATGTCATTTCTGTCGATATTGCACAATGCAAGGACACAAAGAGAGCCAAAAGTGCATCAAGCTCGTATCAGTGTGTTATAAACAATGTATTTTTGCATGTGGCAGAGGTCCCAGCAGCAAAAGGTTACATTTCAGGAACAAGTTTTTAGCAAATTTCAGGACAATTTTGGGATGTTGGTAATGCTCAAGAGGCTCAACACATAGAAAATAAATGCATAGGTACATTTTCTTGATCCCAGTCATAAAACAATCAATAATGCAGTCATGACAATGTTACCAAGGTAAGTTACACACGGAACATGGAATTGTGACAATCTCACAGAGTACAGGACAGTCAACGACAACGACAGTAATAAACGAGCAATGCCGCAACTAAAACAGTAAACTGCCACATGTTATGGCACAATAAAGGCCAATATCAGGACATTCATGCCAAATAACTAAGATTTCAGGACAACTTTAAATTTCAAGACAATTTCAGAACAACTTTTAAATTTCAGGAATTTCAGGACAACTGGGACCCCTGATGCAGTAATCCTATGTACTTGAATTTACAATCTCCAAAAACAATATAAAATGAGTCAATGTCGAGGACTGAAACTGCAAGTCTAAAGTCAACGTGATCAGAAGTTTTCATTTTGTTGTGCTAACACACATGCACATAAGCCTGCTACATATATCCACAGAGACGGTGCTTACTGCTCCATCTTCACAGACATGGATTCAGCTTGAGGCTCAATGGTAGAAAGATTAAAGTGCAATGCACAGGAAGTGAAAGACATCACAAAGATTACGTTATAGAACAGGGAACTGCCACAGTCTGAGGGGTTTGTGTACTTAAGAGGGATCATTTCCTAGCATACTCAGTATTGCTAACGAGATCGTGATACTTCTTTACCTACAAACTACTGGTATTACTATTGTAATACCGTTGATTATTAATATTGCTAACAACCCTGCCATGGGCATAACAATACATCAAGCTTATCATGCTTATGCATGGATCAGAAGAAAATAAAAAACTACTGCTGAGACACTGTCATGGTTGGTTGGTTGGTAGGGAGATTAACATTCCCCTTCAGCACAAATGAAGCATTGTCATCATCACTAAAGTAAGTCAACACACATAGACTTCAACAGAAATAAAGTAACTAATCGGCACACCACATCGATGTCAATTTTCACTTTCATATGCTTTAACATATCTGACAATTACACGTTGAAAAAATAACTTATCAAATCTACTTACTTAATGGCTAAGCAGTTAATTATGTGAATCAATTAGTTAAACTATGTGTCAGACACTGCTGGATGACATTTTAAGCATTACAGCTTCAACACTTACAGCGTGCCAGGAAATTGATATGATGTGGCAGACAATTGCCAGACTTGATAGTCATCAGTAATTCTTCAACACTGTGATAGACTTGTTGCAGAGTACATAGTAATAAATCAGTGTTAGTCTTTCCAAGTGCAATAAGTACCTGACAATGTGGCACCAACACAGATTATTGCCAAAGTACTCCACATAATGCCCATGTTTCCTAAAACTAAACTGCATTGGAAACATGCTTCCCAAATTTATGCTTATTACTGTGACAGTTAAAGTTTACAATATGCAGAAATAATGTAAATGTAAACAATGTGCCAATAGCTTACATGCCTCCAAAGTAACTTTATTAACTATGTACTGAAAAACCCGAGAATCTTTAATCTTTAATTACAGTTCAAAATGGCAAATACGTCTGCAGAAAATGCTACAGTAAGTGCTATAATACTTCAAGCTTTTTGAAAAATACCTTATTAATATATAGCCATTTAGTTTTTACCATGCAATGCTACACCAGCGTGGTATATGCTGTAGCCCTGTGTCTGTCCGTCTATCCAATTGTCAGTCTGTCACAAGTCAGTATTGTACCGAAATGGCAAAGTGTAGAATCACAAAAACAATGCCGCACCATAGCCCAAGCTCTCTAGTTTACTGACGCCAAAGATCTTGGAGAAGTTCGAATGAGGTCACCCCAAATGGTGACGCCAAATTTAAATCGGCAATTCTCAACCAGTGTCTCACTGTATCTCAGAAACGGTGACAGATATGGACACAGTGCAGAGATGCAACCTGCTGCTACAGCATAACAAGGTCTGTGTCCATGTGTTGGACACAAGGGTGAGCTGTGCAAAATCAGCTGAACCCATTGAGATCCACTTGGGGGTGACTCACGTGAGTCCGAGGAACCATGTGTTAGACAGGGGTCACGATTGGATGAATCTATTCGCCACTGTGAGGGGTGACAAAACCCATTATGTATCAATATATGTGGCCTCTTCCTAAAGTACTTTGGATACTTATTTTTGTCTGAGTCATATACACCTGTAGTTCATTTGCGGGTGCTGTCTTGTGGCAGCAATATACCTGCATCAATGGCTTTGTAACTTTATTGTCATCAGTGTGAAGAATCAGCTGGACAACAATCTTTGCAATGGCCGACAAACAGTCAGCACTTTGTGTAACATTTCTCTTGACAGAAACAAAAACATCGTTCACTCTCCGTGCAGCATCGCACCTACATATACGCACATGTATGCGCCAGTAGAATTTGAATCAATTTCAGTATTAAATGGAAATTAGCACTGATACAATATGGAAAGGATCGGCACTGATCCAAAAGTGTGACTAGTACCCATATTATTCTGGCACTTAAAACATAAAAATATGACAGTAGTAGCAACAGTTTCAGTGAGTTCACTGTCTAGTATCTTATAAATGCATCGTCTTCGTTTAATGTGCAGTGGCAACTATATCTAATCTTGCACCAAGACAGAAGCGTGCATCAGTCTTGGTCTCAAGTGGTAGAGATAAACTATGCAAATTGTTTCAATAAAGCATGTACGTTATTTAATGTTTTATATATGGTTTGTGCACTTCTAGTGCAAAGCGATATGTAGCAAAGCTAGTAAATACTAGTAAACTCTGTGTACTGTCCACTGAGCACCATGTTTAGCTTATGGTAATCGACCACATCCACTGGTGATGGTCACTTCAGATGATAGCAAGTGTATATGATATTAAGTGCTGTTAAGTAATAACAGTAATGTAAGTAAACCTTTGGCCTCGACATCGAGGGTAAAATATTGACCTCGATCCAGGGACCAAAACTGAGGGCAGTATACCTCGGCCTTGTAGCACTGTCCTTGGCCTCGGCCTTGATGATCTGGCCACAGCCTCCGCCTTCAACCCAAGGCCAAACGTTTGACCTAAAGGCAGAGCCAAGGCAAACATATTAACCTTGAGGCAGAAGGTTGAGGCTGAAGCTTCAGCCTGGGCCAATGTTATGAGGCCAGGAGATAGAGACAGAAATCGAGATCAATGATACGAGGCGAGAGTAAACCATGTTAGCATAGTGTTTTGTATTGCATCAGAAGATAGTGTTTCATCAAGTAAAAGCAGTAAAGCAGATCTGGGATAAATAACCTTTGTTTACTCACATGCCCTATACATGCATCAAAGTTGTGAATGAATCAGACATTGACTGGTATGGCACAGGTACAAAAAATCAGTAAGACTTACTTTGTCAAGGAAGACCAATCCTGGAGTTTACTGATAGCCTTGCAAACATCTAATGCACAACCTTTGACATGTATCCACTCAGCACAGTCAACATCTTCTCCATAAGCCATACCAGTATGTGACATATCCATCAGTTCATAAGGTGTGTTGTGGCTAATGCAGCAATTCTGTGGCTTCCATCACAGCCTTCCAAATCAATCAAAACATGCACTAAATTAGCTGATCACGCCAATCAATGCCTGGATGCAGTGTATGTTATAAGCTACATATGAAAGTACTACATTACATACCGGTACAACAAATGCAAGAAAGTCTACACAACATTAATTATATGCTCTGTGTGGATGGAGGAATATAACTAGTTCTCCAGCTGACTTGTCCATGAGTTGACTGTCTGCGAGGGTTACTAGTCAGAACAGCTCCCTGAAAATGGCATCAAGGGAAAACGGCCCCGGAAAAGTTACAATGGCCCGGAGTCAAAACGACCTCCCGACATAATGGCCCTATGTGAAAACAGCCTCACTGCAAAACGGCCCCAGTGTAGTTAAAACGGCCCAGATGAAACGGCCTCACTGTAGTGGAAATGGCCTCAGACAAAATGGCCCAGTTGGTCTCTAGAACGGCTTAAAGGTGATATGCAACGATTTTTTAAACCAAATTGATTAAAAGTAGTTTCTAGCTGCTTAATGCAATATAAACCCGTCTTTGTAACAAATTCTGATAAATTATGCTGTAAAATGCTAAAAAATACAAGTTTATTGGTCTTTTTGGTATAGTTATTCTTCGGCTATTTCCGTCATGTGTGACGTCATACCAGGATATGCCTGTTTTGATTGCGTTGTTATGCATTATTGAGATTAGATAAGACGTTACATATTTTACCAGTTTATGTTTTAAGAACACTGACATTTTACTAGTTACTACTGTAGTGTAGTGTAGTGTAATGTCTCACTCAACACTCCAATAGCCTGTTTCCTTGATTGTCTTCCTGGTATGACGTCATCACTTGCAAAAGTAAACAAATCATCGTGCGTGCACTTTCCAGCGCTTTTCTAAAATTTTCTGATTTTTTGACGTTCCTTAATATTCAAATAGATTTGCTTATATTAAAGACATACAATGGGCAATTTACTTTAACAACCAAACAAATCATTGCATATCATCTTTAAGCTACAGACTTCAAATTTGGCGTATACGTTGACCATAGCAAGTTCCAGCATACGGATGACAAATTGTCCCTAAAAGGGGCGTGGTCATTGTCCCGTGACCTCTTTAATTTTTGGAAATAAGCAACAATATCTTGAAAACGTTACAAGTTAGCTTCATAGTTTCTATTAAATTCGAATAGAAAGTTCAAGTCGTATGCACTCTATCGGACGACAAATTGTCCCTGAAAGGGAGCGTGGTCACGTCACATGACCCATTTTACATTTTTAGTCCCCCTAACATATCTCTGGAATAGGGT
>Ga0209780_1001062_pt1 | contig 17180 bp, 5 predicted proteins | sample WorMetexBAHAMAS2_FD_187384 | JGI IMG/M metagenome (GOLD analysis project Ga0209780, IMG submission 187384) | Marine gutless worms symbiont microbial communities from Max Planck institute for Marine Microbiology, Germany - Inanidrilus exumae... | ecosystem: Host-associated > Annelida > Digestive...
CAAGTTTATACTTCAACTTTGTACAGCGTTTTATGTGGAATAATGTTCCTGACATAGGACTGGCAGCACTCAGCCATAAATTGTGCCAAAAGATGGAGTCGCGTTTCAGTTCATCCAAATGCTCACTCCAAAATGGCTTGAGTGCATTACAAGGCACGCGTGGTATTGTGAGGTGCTCAGCTTTTGACAGTGCATTAACAATATTGTTATACTATTAAAGACCAGCTCATCGATGCGTTACAAGAGCACTGTTTACTTGTTTTTACTAAATTAGTTTTCAGTTTCTAATTTTTCGGGGTTACCTAATCCCCTAATTGACGCCACTGATCGTATGCACTGAAAATAAACAATTACATATATACCAGTATCTTGGTGCCTCATTCAGTGCACCTAGAAATAGAAAATCATCGACGGTGTACGATAAGCATTCTACGCCTGGGAAATATATCACTCTGTCGTACACGAACATTGCTGGGAAATCAACCGCGCCTCGCAATAATAGAATGTACTCTGACAACGTATTTCCTCTTCGTGGGTGGTCTATGCAAGGATGAACGTCTCGGCGACAGTTTCTTACGTACGCCTGGACTGGACGCAAGAGCGACAGACAGACAGACCGACACATAGCAGCAGAGAATGGACAGTGTGTTACATAGTAAGCCTACTGTGTGTTTAAAAAGTGCCACCTTTGGCTTGCTATAAATTTGACATGCGTGAAACCGATTTTGATAATTTTGGCAGACATTTTACTGCTAAAGTAAGCAATCAAAAGGTTCCTTATTTAGCGGAGGTAAAAAATATACCATTTCTTACTAACATTTCTGCCTGAAATTATCAAAATCGGTTCGTGCATGTCAGAGTTCGAGCAAGCGAAAGGTGGACGTTTTCGGCATAGTGTAGCGGTGGAAGTAGTAATTTTCGAAAGATTAGAAGACATACGTAAGTAGATTGGTAGACTATTGTCGAGAACGTGAAACTAAAGATTAAAGCGAGTGAAAGTGATCTCGGTCTTCCCGCCATGGCAAAATAAATTTGATGTGATTTGATGATGTGACAATATGCGTGAATGTGCAACAGTATGCGTTTATGCGTGAATATACTTGATCGAATTGACTACGCCAATATACTACAGCGTCGAAAGCCGAAATCACGTCATTTTCCGTATTTTTATGATAATGGCTGAGCTTCTGTTTTGTTTTGAACTTTTGACTTGTATTCTTGCACTTTAAGGATATCCAACATTTCAAACTACATGCGACCCTGCATTTACTACGAACGACTAATATGAAGTTATATGTGCCTGTCGAATAGTATAATTTTCGATGTCCTTGAGTAACCTTTAAGGTCATTTGACTTTAAGGACATTGGCTACACTCGTCTACGCCGTTGTAAATTCACGGATTGATTACTGCAACATTGTTTTTGCTGGTGCACCAAGGACAGTAACGGACACTGCGCGTGTCGTCACCGGTCCTTGGAAGTTGGAAGTTTGACCGCGGCCTGGGCCAGATACTGCACGACGAACTTCACTGGCTCGACGTCCCAGACCGGGTGTTTTTCAAGCTGGCAGTGACAGTTCACTGGTGTCTGAATGGTCACGCACCGCCGTACCTGTCGGACTACTGCGTTCCGACCGCCGGTGTCGACACTCGGCAGCACCTGCGTTCCGCCAACCGTCAACTGCTTGCAGTACCTCGCTACCGGCTCAACACTTAACGGCCGTCGGGCCTTTTCAGTACGTTGCCGGCCCCACAGTCTGGAACTCTCTCCCGGATTTCATCCGGGACACGACCACCAGTGCAGACTCGTTTGCTTAAAACGTACCTGTTCGCTCGATACTAGTGCATTCAGCGCATTAATTGTTCTTGACGACAGCGCTCTATAAATTTACTTACTTACTTGCATTTACCTATTGCAAGCCTTTTCAAATACGATTTTTTCGTAGAGTTGTGCAGCAGTTGACAAGATTCAATTGACATGCAGCGTCGCGCAGTTTCTCTGCAATGACTAGGCCTCTTGTTGAGCGGTGTTATAATATGCAGCATATCTCGCTTTCATTCGCTGCCATTGTTTCGCAGACAGATACGCACGTATACGCGCGCATACAAGCGTTCGTGTCGACGCGCGGTCGGAGTGATACAGCCGCCAGTGATTCGTCGATTTCAATTCAATTCGCGCAATATGGCAATGCAGCGCAAAGTGATTGCGGTCTTCGCATTTCGCATGCATGATCTGTCTGTGTGTAAGTCGCGGCTAACCGAATGCCAGTATGACGGCCATATATACACCGTTCAGCGGCCGATTACTGATTACTGATTACAGTATACCGCCGAGAATTGATAGTAACGTAAGTTTTTTTTCCACGGATTTCTCTCGCTGATGTGTTTTCGTTTTGCTTATGAGTTCATCTTTCTGATTTTCAGTTGTATCTGCTCAGTCTGCCCGTCGGTTTTTGCAGCTATATCAAAATAGTTAAAATTAGTCGTATCGTCGTCGTGTCACAACGGCTGCGTGTTTTTTTCTCCAGACGGGATTAACCCAGTCCGAGACTAGATAACTCGGGCGAGATTAATCTGATCCGGCGTTTAAAGAACGACATAAGCCGTTCCGGCCTGTTTACCTTGACGTTACTAGGAGCAACATCCTGGTAAACAGACAGTTTTATAAACATTACTGGATCTAGCAAAAACACTGCATATACGTGCTTTTCCATAGAATACCCATTCTGCATCTGGAGTTAAAAAACGCGAAGCGAATCGCTCGGACGCAGAAAAAAAACGGGATCGCTCTACAGCGGCCTGACTGAGAAAAAGTGTTAAAAAAAGCATTCAGCATCTTCGAAATCTTGCCGAACGTGCTACAATGCAATGTCTCAGCGTTATCTTCGTTCGATTTCTCGTCGAAGTGGCACCGTGGTTATCGCCCTCTTGTACGTAATGAAGTGCCACATTAAAACATCTAGTCGATAAACGTATTACGGTCCCAGAATTGTAATGCCCATCGTACTTTTGTTTTTTAACGGGCGGGGGTGAGATGCTTCCACTTTAAAAAGTGGATGACATGTACCCTTTATATATAGGTTGACAGTGACGTATTTTCTTTATTCCTATCTATGCCAGCTGTTCTAGCCGCAGTGATGTAGGGCAATAAAATGTAAACATTGTAAGTCGTGTTTGTTTGATGTCGCTTTCTGGCGCTAATACTAAGATTTTCTTAAACATACTGTTTAAATATTACTTAAATAACGCAACAAATCTTTTTAGTTAACTTCACACAATACATCATGCCTTACAACATAGAGATCGTATCGTGAACATAGATTACTGTGACGTCACTTCACCCCAAGTATACCAAACAAAATTGTGCCTCTATTTATGAGCAGGTTTACCAATTAAATAAAGTTCTTGTGAAGCTTTAGAGAGAATCGCGTTTTAATGCCAGAAGTGGGCGTCCAACGTGTGACCGTTGGTCGCCATGCTCCACGGTCCGCGCGGTTTTGATTTCGCTTAATGTCCGCTCGACTGATCCAGCGTTCATGGAAGTTTGAGCGAAGCGTATAAGACAAAGTGCGGGTCGCCGCTAGAGGTCGTGCCGGTCGACGTAGCAAATGGCAGACCTTCCACGACGACACAATTACATCGCGTCGCGCCTGATTTGCTCGGCGGTCCGCCATGACATTCGCGAAGACGCCGTAAACAACTTCCGGTCGCGCAATTCTGCTTCCGGTGGGCAGCGGCTTCGCTGGCAGACTGCGCGGTATGCGGTGTGTCGAGGTTAATAGCGCCATCAGGTAAGTCTAAGTCAGAGTGGTGTCCCGGCCTCACTTCATCTTTGACTGCCGCGTCATCATGCTGGCCGACTATGACGTCACGATGACTTCGCAACTAACAGTACTGTTACTCAACTATCGATAAATTTAAACAGTGGCGTACGCAGAGGGGGTTAGGGGGTTCAAACCCCCCATTGAACATGCATTAATTTAATTTTTCACAAATTTCAAGTTATCGTTATCATCGTTTAATATTGAAGAAAATCAGGAAAACGCACTCCTACAGTTGAACACGCAGTTCCCTTCAAGTTGAAATGATTGTCGTCGTCAGTTCAGCTGTCGGCACCATGCGATGATTAATGATATAAGCACTCAAAGTACGAAACTTAATAAACTTGCGATCTCCTTTGGTCTTCCAGGGCCTAAGAAAGCTCCAGCTTCAGGGGGCTTCGCCCCCTGACCCCCTGACCAGGGGCTCTGCCAGACCCCCGTTATATGCTCGCGCTCCGCGCTCGCCATGTCACACCCAAACCAAACTCCACCAGTGTAACTGTGTAACCCCCTCCATTGTGAAATCCTGTGTACGCCTATGAATTCAAATATTCTGCCTGCTTTTTACCGCGCGACACACGCAACGCATATACATAGCGCGGTATGTGCTATTGTTCGGTGTCTCTCCGTCCGTCACAATCCAGAGTTCTATCGAAATGGCTGAATGGTCGAGCTGATTTTCGGCAAGGAGGCTAATTTCAGTTTATCCTATCCTACACTATATTGTAAGGTAAATCGGATGTCTCCAGAAAAAAACGGTATTTCTCTCTGGAACCTTGACCCAAACTCTGAACTTACTCGATTTTTGGCGTCATGTCGGCTACGGCATGAACGCCTATCGGATGACAGCTGTCTGTTACGAAATTGCACCGTGCATTAACGGAAGCACCCGACGATAATTTTTGTATGCGTTTGTATACTTCAACGCCAAAAATATCTGTATACAAAAGCGCATTCGTCATGACGCCTTTTCTCTGCGATAGCTGAGCTCTTGTCTGTTTTTTCTGACGGCACGTCGATCGTCCCAAGTGTTGTCAACTTAGTTCGATGGTCGCAAGTTTATCACAATGAGCGCCAACGTTTGTTTGCCGCACATTCGCTGTGTCGCTGAGCGTCGCGCGGTTCCTCTGCGACAGCTGAGACTTGTCTCTTTCCGTTGAAGTAAACCCCGTTAAACTCTATTTCTTAAACTCCATTATTTCGATTTGTTACAACAAATCCACAATAAATCGAACTAATGGTGTGTGAACATATTCAATAAGTGCAGTAATAAATATGCCATATTATAATAAGTGGTCAAAGAATTTTGATGAAAGGCCGCATTGCCGTCTTGTCACCCCTTGCAGCGGCGAATGGATTCGTCCGACTTTGATCCTAATAAAATACATGGTTTCTTGGGCCCACTTGAGTCATCCCCCAAACGTCATCTCGATCGGTGCATCCGTTTTGCAGGGCTCATGAACCTGACTAACGGACAGACAGACAGACAGACTGACAGACAGACCGAACTGACTACGGCACTCCATCTGTAGCAATAGGCTGCTATCGCTAGCTATCGCTGCGATGCGGCCTAATAATACATATATCTAGATTTATTTGTCGTTCTGTCTTTTTGATAAGTAATTTTCATGTCATCCATTTGCGTGCGGTCACTAAAACCCAAGGCAAATGTTGACAAAGTCCAGCGGCTCGCTAGCGCGTTAGGAAAAAGCAACTTCGGACAGAGCAGCCAGAAGGCCATTGCCGTACTTCAACGAGACACTGAATGTCACTTAGGTTGGGGCTGCAGAACGTCTCTGATGCGGTCGATCGAACGTAATTGCAGTAGACCGAAGCACAGTCAGCCGGGTGTAGTAATGTCGTCGTCGTGTGTACATACAGCTCGCTGTGGTGACTGCCAGACGGACGGACAGCAACAGGCGCTAATCTGCCGCATGCTCAAGCGACTCACCCAATTATTACTCTAGCCATCGCAATCCACAACTTCTCTGCAGCACAGATGTCTGATAATCGTGGCTTTGACATCTTTTTCACACCACAATTGCGCTTCTACACTGTGAGTCAAAAAACTAAGCCAAAATTATTGTCGCGATAATTATGCAAATCGTGACACGACTTTACGATACGATACGGTACGATACGGTAGATTAACGTGCGCTCAAAAGCTGATGAGATGGTTAGCTTAATCTAGCGCACGGCCCAAAAACGAAAAAATAAGGAGAAAATAAAAAATAAAAACCGAGTAGCTCAGAAGAAACGGTCCAGGCAATAGTCCATGAAGGCAGTTCGGGAGGAAGAAGTCGTTCTTGTGTTGATGTGAAAACTGAAAACACTTATTTCAACAATCATATCCAGACATTATTTTGTAATTGTTTGCTGTAATGCGTCATAGAATACCTTGTGGGTTTTTTTACTTAGGCCACTATAAATAGTTTCTAATGCAATGTAATGTAATGATGTGCATATGTATGATTTTCGCATACATACGTTGAAACATTTATCGTCTTAGGCCTGTGTCTTCACCTTATCTTGTTAAATTGCGCACATTTGAAATTACTGTCAGTCAGTAAAAACTAAGTCACACTTATTTTCGGGATGAATTTTTTCACACTGTACCCTTTCACCTGTTCTTACACTGTTGTGATCAGAAATGATATGCGCATAAAAATTTCAAGAAAAAATTTTCCACCACATATAACTGCAATGTCACCTTTAAAACTAACAAGAATATCACAATGATACATGAAATTTTCCGTCGTTATTACTAACCGAGTGACATAAATTATCAAAATGCATAAAACACAGTTGAAGCCGTCTACAAATATTACGAGTTGTGTTCAAAAGGTCCGCATGTGGCATACATACACGAACGCACGCTAACGCGCACTCCTCCATAGTGATTGATCAATTACGCCGGTCAATAACGCGCGGTTCGAGAGCGCACGATCCTTCATTGTTTCAGTTCATGGTCTGTGCTATGAATTTTTGTCTGCAGACTGAAAAAAAGCTTTTGATAAATTCGTATAAAGACGGTTATAAGGCAGTTATGCTAAGCAAATTGAAAATTGTCACAAATTCAAGTTATGGAGCCAAATTGGCGATGACGTCAAATGTACTCAACTTAACAAGGTAAGATCACTACACAGTTAAGATGTGTTGGAAATTGGTTCCTTAGGTTAATACGCACATCATTCTTAGTCACAACAACGGAAGAATTATTAAATTTGATTCACATTGGACATAGTTGTCGCAAAATAATATCGACTATTTTGACTCGCATTGTATTCATTAGGCTGTTCGGTAAATGAGTAGTGTCAGTTTATTATGTTTATTAGTTTATTTGTTGACTTTGTTATCAGTTGATCATCTTAAACCAATGCAAAACACAAAGCTATTTTCCAGAATGCAAACATCGTACAATCCTTTACATATAAAGGGGTAAAATTCGCAGAACAATAACAGTTTATTTATACTTATCATTAAATATGGGCATGGACAAGCAGCAATGTGATTGATTTTCTTTAGTTTCTCATTCGATCTTCTGTAATTCTCTGAACATAGAATGTATCTTTATAACAAATTCCTTGTCATACACGCGAACAACGTATCGCTTTATTATTATTACTTCGCCCCGGTAGGGGTGCAAAGTATAGTGATCAGAATGTATGTATGTTTGTCTGTATGTCTGTTTGCCTATGTGTCCGCTCGCATATCTCAAAAACATGTCCAAATTTTAAAAACGTTTTCTACATGTTACCTGTGGCCGTGGTTCGGTCCTGCTCTGACGGCAATGCAATATGTTATGTACTTCCGGTTTTGCGGATGACGTCATGTTTGCATGTAGTGGAGGGAATAGGCCCGAATCAAAGACGACGCGCATGTTTCGTCCAGTTCGCCAGGCGGCGGCATGGGACGAAGTGTGCCATCTCCAACTGCATCGTGTTTTAGTTGCATTTTCAGACAGCTGGCATCTGACGGTATCTAGGCAACCGTGGCGGCGGGAAGCTGAGAATAGCGCGTGGGGTGACAAGCGATAATCGATGACGTGCTCTCGCACGCTGTCGCCAGCTTTAGTTACGTCAGCCGCTGTGACAGATGATGCTCATCTGTGCCGAGAAAGCAGAAACTCTTTATTTTTACGGCGCGTCGCTAATTTAGCGTTGAAAGTGCCGTCAAACACCAACGAACCTACCAAAGCTTAGAATGGCAGTTAAAAATTACAAAATATGAAAAAGACAAACGATGTAGCTAATGAACTAGGCTGTTATACGAGACGAAACGAAGAAAATACCCTGTACGATTGTTACAGAAAAGTCTTTGAAATAAAACTACAATGAACTTGCGAATGAAAATCAGATGAAGACGAAGTAAAGGGCATAAAGCGAAAATAGCGCAGGGATTAAGAGACCTGGCGATCAGACGGGCGGACAAGGACGCCGTCGCGGCAAAATAGCAGCTTAGCGATGGAAGACCGACGGTGGGTTTCAACGAGCCACAAGTGGCTGCAATCATCTACCGTTATCTATATGTTTATGTGCATGCCTACTTCAGCCGGTCGGTAACGTCTCGATGGATCGCGCCCGAACTCTCTCGTGTATTTTAGAGGATTCGTTTTGCATAATGCAGCGGATATGGGTTGGCGTGGGAGTTGACGTCGGGGACGACGTGGGATGAGAGGGACCGCGTCACGCCTCGTCGGATTTATCTTTCCGTTTTACGTCCGGTTTAGCCTATATGTAGACGATCTCTGAGCCGGTTATATTGATCGACGGCTGATAGCGATAGCGACGTGGGTGGCCGACGTTTGCGAATACGACGTCGAGTCGGAATGCGGTGTTATTCCACTTTGATCTTTATAGGCTGGCAAGACATGGACTGCATTAAGTTATCAAACTCTTAGCAAAGAAACTAAGATCTTAGCACTTGATGTCCGTTTTGAACTAAGCTCTTAGATAGTAAATTTTCCGCTTAGTTTACTTTTGATTTCGAATAACTTAAATTGAGCATGCGCAGTTGATTCTGTCATGGCGGCGTATGTTGAGTTCGATGGTAAAACAGGTATATTCAATATGTAAATACATATTTATTTATTGTTTTGCCTTTGAACGTATATTGTACAAGAACAGTAAAGTACAATTGTGAGTTGGTTGCGAAACTTTCTTTGCTAGTTTCCTTTGCTAGTTTTCGTCAAGTGACAACTAAGCGCTTTTCGAAAGAGTTTTCTAATTTAACGCAGCCCTGGCACTTAACGTGGAAAACATGCACAAGTAAGCCACGCGTTGTGGGCTTCAAGTACAACATTATCCAACCATGGATCTATAAGAACGTGTCAGTTATTTTTGACAGCAGACAATATATTTCTACCAAATCTTAACCGACTTGTGGTGTGGCGTCGTAGTGTAGCAGTGAAGATGTCAGTTTCTACTTGTTCGATTTGTTGTGGATTTGTTGTACAGCACATCTGCGCAACTCCACAGCAGGTCGACAACGTAACAAAAATCGTATACAACAAGTTGTACAACTAATCAACAGAAAGACGAATAAATGGAGTTTGGCCTGCGATGGGCTTGCGATGTCGAGATCGCGAGTTCGACTTTCGGTCGTTACGGTCTTTTCGCCGTCCTACTGTCACGTGACGACCCCAGGCACGTTGTTTACATGGACGTGCATCTGTCATCAGGCAGTAAAACGGCGGTGATGTTCTGCGGCTGAAAAGTGAAGTCAGGTGCGGCTTTTTCCAGACAAATCAGCTAACACCTCACCTACTGGGGTTGATTGGGGCGTGATATGTCTGCGTACTGCACCGCGGGTCTCATTGGCCGTTACTTTGGCAACAACAACAACAATAATACTAATAATAATAATGAGCGCATTTATGTAGTGCAAAATAAACAGTCCTCAGATGCGCTAACTCGGACAACGAAACAAGCAAGCTTTCAGGTGTCTGGCAAACGTCGACACAGTCAGTGACGAGACTAGCAGATCTGTAGGTGGCGAGTACCAGACGACAGCGCAGGAGACCGCGAAATCTCTGGCGCCAATAACAATTCGTGTTCGCCGAACGACCAGCTTCTGGGTGTCCCCGGATCTCAAGTGCCGTCTGCTGGCCACAGAGGAGACCAGTACACAGTCGTTCGCCAGATACGGTGGCGCCAACCCATGGTGACACTTGTGGACGATTATCGCCAACTTGAACCTACGGCAGACGGGCAGCCACTGCCAGCCAGTGAAGTTCACGATGTACCGGGGTGATATGGTCGAACTTCCTTGCTCCCGTCACCACTCGTGCGGCCGCGTTCTGAATGACCTGTAACTTTTGCAGCAGCTCGTCGCTGACACCGTACAGCAGGCTGTTGCAGTAGTCGAGACGGCTGCTGACAAACGCGTGCACGAGTGTCTTCGCGGATTCCTCGTTCAGCGATGACCGCACGAGACGAAGTTGACGTAGTTGAAACAGGCACGTGCGTGACAGTGAGGCGACGTGATCAGCCATACTCAGCTGGCTGTCGACCAGAACACCCAGGTCAGACACTGCTGTTGAAAATCTAACCCTGGCCGACAGCAAATCCAGCTCGGGCATTGGCAGCTTGTCTAGTTATTGTTTAGTGCCTAGCCGGATCAGCTGAGTCTTGTCGGCGTTTATCCTCAACCTCGTTCATAATGCTGTACGCTAGCATTTTGTAGATTGGTGCCAGAAAACCGCTATTCAATTTCTTCGTTTACTTTTACTGTACTTCGCTTTCGCGGAAGGTTTACACCGTTTTCACGGTGCATGAATATCACATATACAACGACTAGGTCTCATCCATAGAACTTGTGCGATCTCATTGTCGGACGGTAGTGACGATCCGCTAGGGCTGCATTTTTGAGCAGCTTTCCAGTACAGTGTATCATGCCCAACGATGATCAGTCTCTGGTCAGCTGTAACGAGAGAGTTGCGTGGTCGTCCAGGAGGTCTCAGCCACTGGGCGCCAGGTCGGTGCCCCGACTTCACATCAATAGCTTGCTTCAGTGACTGGTGAGCCGGCGTATTGGCATTTAACCTCACTACGTGACTAAACAGTGCACGTTGCCTCTTTGCTACGACGTCGTTGATATTCAGCAGATTTGTTATGAGCTGTGATGTATTACGCGATAAATTTATTAAATCTGACAGCCAACGTACCAACTTTCTTACTTTCGTTAATATATAGATAGTAGATACTATTGTTACGCAGCCTACATGTCCTGTTTAGATAAGTACATGCCATTTATTTGTGTGTTTTCTTCTTTCTTTTGCACTTTTCTTATTTAAGTCATTTTCAGTTTGTGTATTTTTATATTGTTACTACCATTTGTGGTGAATAAAGCTGATCATTACATACGATACGATACGCTATATCTACATGCGCTCAAAAGCTGACGAGATGGCCAGCTTAATCTAGCGCACGGCACATAAACGAAAAATAGGGAAAAAATAAAAACAAAAACCGAGTAGCTCAGAAAAAAACGGTCCGAGCAATAGTCCGTAAAGGCAGTCCGGGAGGCAGACGTGAAACTACGGGGGATAGAATTTGTGAAACAGGTAGGTTTTAAGCCTGGAATGAAAGAGAAAGGGAGCTATGGATGAGCAGAGTGACGCAACGGGTAGAGCGTTGGACTTGCGATCAACATGTCATGGGTTCCAATACTACTCGGGACAAAGCTGCGTAAGAACTTTGGGCAAGTTGTTCACACCTATGTGCCTCTGTCACCAAGCAGTATAACTTGGTACCGGTCAAGATGCGGTGATGCTCTGCGGCTGGGAAGGTAACCGCAAGCCTGGCGGAAGTAACGGCAGCGTACCGCAGGGTAGATGACTGACTTATAGTCACCTGCGGGATCGGCTCCAGTCCTAACGCTCGGTGACGAATATGGGAAGCCTTTACCTTTTACCTTTTAGAATGGTGAATCAATAGAGAATGAAGTTATGGGTGAAGGAATAAGTGAGTCGGAAATGTAGGAACTGGTACCATAGTGAGGTTGACGAAGAGATAAAGACAGTTGATTCCAGAGACAACGTGAAACATAACGAAAGGAGCAACCATTTATTTTTAGAGATCATGATGTCGATGGCCTAGCATGAGTAACGGCGGATGAAGAGAGAGTACTGAGAGGACGTTGAACAGAGATGAGGTTATGAAGGTACGGCGGTTGGGTGGTTGTGAGAACTTTGTAGTCAAGTGAGAGGAGCTTGTATTCGATGAATTCGTTGATTCTGAGCCAGTGGAGAGTGCGTAGGCTGGGAGTGATATGACAGGACTTAGGAGCTTTAACGACAGTACGAGCAAGAGAGTTCTGGATCTGCTGGAGACGAGATAATTGAGACTTAGGGAGTTAATAGTGGAGAGAATTACACTAATCAAGTTTAGAGTGAACCACAGAGGTAGCAATGGGCCATAAAACACGTCATTTTATTTTGAAACCGTATTTCTTGGTGGATTATTGCACGTTTTTGTACAAGTGGAAACAGGAGCGAATGCTCTATAGAGGAGTTATGAAATTTACAACTGCCGTTTCACTGTGTCTCAACATTACCTGGTAAAACTTAAAACAACGCAATTGAAGTGCGTTGATCGAACCGGTTGTGCGCAACTTTCGTACAAAGTCGTTCAGTGCTCGTCTTTTCCAGTTTTCGTTAGGGAATTCTTTTATCAGTCTTCTGTCAGAAAATCTTTTAGATTTCCACAGGTTTTCGATCAAAATTTTATCTGTTAAACTTCACATTTTTCATTTTATAGGATTGCTATTGCTGTTAGTATTATTATACACGAAGTGACTCAATGAAGTAAACGTTGCAATGTAATGTAGTTATTACTTTATCAAAGTGTTAAGCAAGTACATTGTAGACTATTTCTGCCGCTTTCAGTTAGTACAAAAAGTGTAAAATCCACCATAACACGGAAATTATACTCCAAAATAAAACGGCAAGTAGTTATGGCACACTGTTTAAGTAGATGGCGCAGGCGGTTTAGTTCTATCGTGGCGATGTGTGAACAGTCCTTTACAGGGACAGACGCAGCGCGCACGTTGCGTGTCCGTGTCACTGCAATCAGACGTCGCATGAAACTGTACAGAACACAGTCGCCCGAGGTACGCGTTTGACACATACACAACTGTCGTCTCTGTAATTATTGACCGCCATGAACAGCACCGCAATGCTTGTCAGATGTGTAGTTTTTTTCGGTGAAGTAGAACCATAGTAGCTTTGATAATTTTATGGATGGGCTACAATGGAAAATAATAGTTTATTTGGCGAAAATCCTATGTGTCTTGTCAAAGGTCGGATAGCTTTAAATTATTATTCCTTCAGTATGCAGAGCGCTGGTTAAGTATAAATTTTGGGCTTTTTGGCCAGGAACTGAAAAATGTTGACATAATTAACTGTAATCCTGACGTATCGTCACATTAATTGAAAGAAAGTTAGTGCTATTACTGCAAATGAAACATCAAATGAATTTAGCAAACCAATTATGTGTCACCTAAAATTTGGCTGCACTGAACAATTGCTGGAACATTTTGGGGCCAAGGCTTCCCCACTACTGTACTGTAACCACTGCTGGGTATAATAATAAGAACATGTATGGCACCAATGGCCTAATAGCCGTCATGATATGCGACCTTTCTTGCAATTGCAACATTTCTTCCGTCCACGGGTAGGTGCTTTTGACCTTGATCAATGACACTGATGCAATGGCAAATATTTTATATCTTTTTACCGCGCGATGAACTTCACTGGCTTGACGTCCTTGACAGAATTTTTCAAACTCGCATTGACAGTTCACCAGTGTCTGAACGGACGCGCACCACCGTACCTGTCGGACATTGCATCCCGGTCTCCTACACGCTGCGGCATCTGCGTTTTGCCAACCGTTACCCACTTGCAATACGCGTTTCCGGCTCAACACTTATGACCGTCGGGCTTTTTCAGTTGCCGGCACAACAGTCTATAGAACTCTCACCCGGATTTCATTCCGGACCCGACACACGATACTAGTGCATTTATCGCATTAAGGGTTCTCATCGACAAATGCGCTACATATACCTACTTACTTATTTATTAGCCGGACACACACGCTTGATGGATTGCTTTGCCTGGACCTCTAAAGTGGGTGGTAACAATATTGTCATCACATCGCTATTATAACAAGTTTGTCGGACCTCCTTATTGTCGGGCCAAAATGTACGCTGGCCGCGTCGCACGCTACCCCCTGGTGAGTCACGGTGAGTATATAGACGGGACAGACAGAGAGAGGAAAGAAGGACGGACGCAAGACCGTTGCATTACGCTTTCCGCTAGACGCGGCCAGCCTAATAATGCTGCTACAGATCGTACGTACGGAATGTCGAAAAGCAAACACACGAAATTGAACATGTAACCAATCGGTCGTCAATAAAACCACGGTGCTTACGAATCGATTTTAAGCGCGTCGGGCGTATGACTAACGACGGCGTCACTTGGACATGTCCTGAACGCATTATCAGCCTTCCAGCACCGTCGGCGCCGAGATTTACTGGCAAATTGCCTATCGGCGACCGACTCCATTACGGACGGGACGAACACGCGGCTACCGGCGGTCGCCGGTTCGTTGTAAGAATGACGTTCTGAGCAGTGATCTTTCGCCTCCGACTGACGCAGAAACGAACGGCGCGATATGCGACCAACGGCGCATCGGTCTTGCGGTGTACAGCGTTGTCGCGTCAGCTCGCTCAATGATTTGTGCCGAATGTTCAACAAGATAAGGCGCACTGCCAGTAAAAGCACTGTAGATAGTTCGTCGTCGTCGTCGTGTTAAGAGGAAGCTCAGCTGTTGCAGAAAATCGTACGACGCGTCATAGTTTAGAACTGCTTTACAACTTCACCGTGGACCATAAAAACGTACTACTTTATTTTTTACTATAACTCCCGTATTTGTTGGTGGATTTTTTACTTTTTATACCAGTGGAAACAGAGAAAAGAATACAATGTAGTTATGTAATTTACTGATGACGTCATAATTGCGTCACAGTGCAATGTTTACTTATTTATGAAGTTACTTCGTGCGTAACAATAATGCAGTGAAATGAAATCATTATTATCATACATACATTTATAATGCGCCTGTTACTGGATAAGAATATAGGTGCAGTACAAATCAATCGCATACAGCAGCGAAACTAAAACTAGATAAAACGGTAATGAGGTAAAACATACACGTAAACAGTTGGTAAATAAAATAAGCTTACTGGGTATTAAAAGCCAATTGAAAGCAATGAGTTTTTAACGGTTTTTTAAAATCAGCATTGTCCGAGATGGAGCGAGATTTACTGGCAGTCTGCAGGAAGAGAGTTCCATATCGCCGGACCTGAAAAAACGCCCGTTCTCCAAAAATTGTACGCAGCCGAGGTGTAACGTAGCTGGCGGTCTTCATACAGAGGTAAAGCTCAGACCAGAGCGTGTTGTTCTAGCTGAACTGGGATGTATGATGTCACAGAGACAGCGTGGAGCTCTTCCGGATCGGATGTTATGCATCAAAGTACACAGTTTGTACTAAATTCTATACCAAAGTGGTAACAAGTGTAGCTAATTAAGGCACGGCATCGTATGTTCTCTTCTGCCTAAATTGAAGATCCAACATGCGGCCGTATTTTGAACGCGCTAAGTGGCTCGACTGTGCAGTGTGGCAGCGCTGCTAACACTGAGTTACAGTAATCCAGTCTGGTTGTCACGAGTGCGAGTACTAGCTGTGGGAATATGTTGAGTTCTGAAGATAAAATTTTGATCAAAACTTGCTGGAATCTAAAAGATTTTCTGCCGAATAGGAATACCCTAACAAAATTGATAACCATTGCCGCAATTGACGACACAGTTAAGTTGCATTTATAAATTGTATACTTGTTCTGTAGAGTATTCGTTCCTGTTTCCATTGGGTTTTATGGCTCAGTGTATGTTGCGCATTAAAAATGAACAAAAGACACGTTACTTGCTGCGGTACAAATGTATCAATTGTTTTAAGTACTTTCATTATACGAAACCAACCCGTTTTTTTTAAATTGCAGTAATTTATGATTGGCATGTTCATTACATTTATGCTTAGAAATACATAAATTAAATAAATAAGCAGGTTAATAACTGGTTTAAATATGGGAAAGCGATAATATCAGGGAGTATTGGAAAATTGGCTTAAAGAAAGCAAACTGTAACTAGAGAAATGTGCAGTCGTATCAACATGCAGACTCACGCCGTGCAGTTAGGGTTAGGATTTGACCTTTGACTTTTGACCTCAGGATCAGTGCATGCCGAGGTCCTGTCATGGACTAGAGCATAGAGCGCGGACAAACAGACAGACAGACAACCAGACGCGACTGAACGCCATACTTCACGCTGGCGGCTATACACCCGGCGTGGGTTAATAGCGTGTTTGGGTGAGTATACTTCTTACTCATATTTTAATTCTTTATCAGTTTAGTGATATTATCTGTTTTTATTCGCTATTGTATGATATATAGTTGTTTTAATATCTGTCGGTGATGGCATGTAAGCTTATAAACGTCTATCAGTGCAGAGCAGCGTGTATCACCAGTCCATGGTCTTTGAGTCCCGTGATGCCATGAAGGATCTGAATCGCCGACGGACCAGACCATCGAAGTCGTATAGCTGCGTGCGGCGATTAATCGATGGATAGCCCGGTTTACACGCGTATTTTAACAGCAAGTGATCGATGACGAAGTATTCAAGTGGCGGCAAATGCTACCTCTTTATGCATCTATCACCAATGTGCCGATGACAGTCATGTGTTTGATTATTTATCTTGACCGATAAACGACGGCTGACTGGCACTTAACAACTGACTTGTTCTAGTAGCTTAACTTTCTCAATGACTAGATAAAAGTACAGTTGACTCGACATGCAGACCCACGCCGGGCGGTTAGGGTTAGGATTTGACCTTTTGACTCAGGGTCAGTGCATGCCAAGGTCCTGCCATGGACTATATGTCTACCGACTTTGGTGCTGATAGCTCAAGCCGTTTTCCTTTTAGAACGTGGACAAACAGACAGACAGACGCGATTGAACGCCCTACCCCACGCCGGCAGCTATAAATTATAAATTAGCTAAAGGTATATGAATATACCGGAGCCCAAGGCTGCCAAATATTCAGCTGTAGCTCTGACGCAATATGCCACAGTTTTGTGCATGATAAAAAGATCGCTTGTGTTATCCCTTATGACGCTTCAAACCCAGCCTCCATCGCAACACAACTCAACGCAACGCATCCAGTATGAACGAATCTCTAAACAGTACTGTCGGCATCTTTCTTCACGACTTTATTATTCTTCGTTCTTTTACGGCGACAGATCGAAG